>WNFR01000036.1_pt1 | contig 112051 bp, 97 predicted proteins | sample 5400221 | NCBI WGS metagenome assembly WNFR01 (sample SAMN13153357, study PRJNA577476) | soil metagenome | isolation source: 40 cm soil under Madrone tree | place: USA:California | collected 2016-06-14
GCAGTCCGTTGCGCTGATACTCGGCACGAGTGATTTCAGTCCACGGCATGGTGCTCTCCCTCGAATCTTCGCAAATCCGATGGAATCACAGCCTGCTGAAATCACTCACTGCTTTTTGGGTCAGGCTCTCAGGATGAGGGGGAGATGCGGAGCGGTTGCTGTTTCCACGCCCCGCAATATTGCGCCCGACGCCCGCCCGGTTTAAGAGACATCCGCACATTCAAGGAGAATTGACGATGACCATTAAAGTTGGCGACAAGCTGCCCGAGGCCAAGTTTCGCGTGATGACGGCGGACGGTCTGCAGGTCAAGACCACTGACGACGTCTTCAAGGGCAAGAAGATCGCTCTCTTCGCCGTCCCCGGCGCCTATACCGGCACCTGCCACAAGATGCATTTGCCGAGCATTTTCCTCAACGCCTACGCGCTCAAGGACAAGGGCGTGAACGAGATCGCGATCGTGTCGGTCAACGACGCCTTCGTCATGAACGCCTGGAAGCGCGACACCGACCAGCGCAACGAAGCCACCTTCCTCGCCGACGGCAACGCCGAATTCACCAAGGCGATCGGCATGGAATTGGACGCCTCCGGCAACGGGCTCGGCATCCGCTCCCACCGCTACTCGATGCTGGTGGACGACGGCGTGGTCAAAAAGTTCAACCTCGAAGCGGCCCCCGGCAAGGTCGAGGTCTCCGGCGGCGACACGCTGCTCGGGCAACTGTAAGCGAAGCATTCGTATACAACGCCCATACTTCCCCTCTCCGTTGTGGGAGAGGGGAAGAAATTTTCGTTCAAACTTCCGATTCGAATTTCAAACAGCCCTGGCGAATTACAACTTGCGTCGTCCCTGCGAACGCAGGGACCCATAACCACCGGCGTTAGCAATTGTGCGAAAGCTATCGAACAGCGCCTCTCAAAACATGCAACACGGCGTATGGGTCCCTGCGTTCGCAGGGACGACGAACATTGAGGTAAATACGCCGATTAGACACACCTCCGCATTCCCGCGGCACGAAACGCCCGAGTTTTGCAACGAACCGCCCTCAAAAATAGAGGGCGCAGGGAATGCCGGGGGCGCGGCTGGCACCCGCAGCCTCGCGTGCGAAAGTAAAAAGCACACGAGTTAGTCACCACAGGTCCACCGAGATCACCCAGCATTCCCTGCGCAATGGTTTTAACGGTTTCCTTCGCGCTCTCCCCGGTGATCGGGCTTGTTTGTCACCGTCGCTGGCAGAAGATTTTCTTCCGCCAACTTGACGCCAGCGTCGGGGCGTCAGGACCACACGACTTCGCCGTCCGCATCAAGCGCATTTCGTCAAGCGCGCCAGTCGCGTCCACCGCATCCCGCTCCCAACGTCCGTGACGATCGCGAGCCGCCCCTCTTTGAGAGAACGAGACGGCGCTAGTTCTAAAACTGCTTCTACCAAATCGCGAAGCGAAATATTTTTGCGAATGGGGCTGGACACGCAAGTGACTGATTTGCCCGTCGGGCAATTGGGGAGCGTCAAAATCATAGTCGTCCCTGCGAACGCAGGGACCCACAACCACCGATGTCTATTGTTGGAAAGCCGTTTGGCCGCAGCGCTAGATAGAGAGGCCGTGGCGTATGGGTCCCTGCGTTCGCAGGGACGACCACTTACCGCATCGTCGTTGCCGGGCTTGACCCGGCAATCCATCTTTCTTCATGAAAGTTCTTGTAGGGATGGATGCCCGGATCAAGTCCGGGCATGACGATTTATAAATGTTAAGGCGCTTTCACCAAACGGATGAGAGACCTCACCCTTCCCCCTCGTCGCTCGCCAACAGCCCCTTCACCGCCCGCGCCCAGCCTTTCAACTTCCGCTCCCGCGTCGCCGCGCTCATCATCGGCTTGAAGCGACGTTCGAGGCGCCAATTGTCGGCGAACTTCGACGGCTCGGGGTAGACGCCGGCCGCAAGGCCGGCGAGATAGGCGGCACCGAGCGCCGTGGTTTCCTGAATCACTGGGCGATCGACCGGCGCGTCGAGCAAATCGGCGAGGCGCTGCATGGTCCAGTCCGACGCCGCCATGCCGCCGTCCACACGAAGCACGATCTCAGCGGCTTTGGCCTCGGGCCAATCGGCGCGCATCGCGGTCCAGAGATCGAAGGTTTGGTAGCAGACGCTCTCGAGCGCGGCGTGGGCGAGTTCGGACGGGCCGGTGTTGCGGGTGAGGCCGAACAGCGCGCCGCGCACGCGGGGATCCCAATAAGGCGCCCCTAAGCCGACGAAGGCGGGCACCAGATAGACTTCCTGCGATGGGTCGGACTTGTCCGCGAGCGGGCCGCTTTCACTCGCGTGCTTGATGAGGCCGAGCCCGTCGCGCAGCCACTGCACGGCGGAGCCCGCGACGAAGATCGAGCCTTCGAGCGCGTAAGTGCGTGCGCCTTTCAATTGATAGGCGATGGTGGTGAGGAGCTTGTTTTTCGAGGCCACCGGCGTCGTTCCGGTGTTGAGCAACGCGAAGCATCCCGTGCCGTAGGTCGATTTGATCATGCCGGGCGAAAAGCACGCCTGGCCGATGGTCGCGGCCTGCTGGTCTCCGGCGATGCCGCAAATGGCGATACTGCCGCCGAATAGATCGGGCACGGTTTCACCGAACGTAGCTGAGGAGTCTTTCACCTCGGGCAGCATCGCGCGCGGCACGCGGAGGATTTTGAGGAGATCGTCGTCCCATTGCCCGGTGTGAATGTTAAAAAGAAGCGTGCGCGAGGCGTTGGTGGCATCGGTCGCGTGGACCTTCCCGCCGGTGAGGCGCCACAACAAATAACAATCGACGGTGCCGAATAATAACTCGCCGCGCTCCGCGCGGGCACGCGCGCCGGGAACGTGGTCGAGAATCCAGGCGACTTTGGTGCCGGAGAAATACGGATCGATAACAAGGCCGGTTTTCGCCGTGATCGCCGGCTCAACGCCTTCGGCTTTAAGTCTCGCACACATGTCGGCGGTGCGGCGGTCTTGCCAGACGATCGCACGATGAACGGCTTTGCCGGTGGCGCGGTCCCACACGATTGTGGTTTCGCGTTGGTTGGTGATGCCGATCGCGGCGATGTCCTTCGCGGTGAGGTTTGCCTTCGCCAACGCCTCGCGACAGGTGAAGAGCGTCGAATTCCAGATGTCGTCCGGTTCGTGCTCGACCCAGCCTGAAGCCGGAAAATGCTGCGGGAATTCTTGTTGCGCGGTGGCCGCGATCGAGATGTCGGAACGAAACACAATCGCGCGCGAGGAGGTGGTGCCCTGATCGATGGCCAGCACGTGGGACATGGCGTTGCTTCCCCGGGGAGTTTTTTATGGGTGACGTGAGGCAAGCGGATTGGGGGTGGTTCGTCAATATGGTCACGTGCCCCGGATGCTGCGCAGCTGACACAATACCCGCCGTCGTCCCTGCGAACGCAGGGACCCATACGCCGAGGCCTCGCTATTTTATGCTGGGATTAGTTGTTTCTCACCAACCAAAGACGGTGGTTATCGGTCCCTGCGTTCGCAGGGACGACGCGTGGAGCTTACACCGCCGCCGTGGTCACACCGCCGTCGATCACAATGGTTTGCCCGGTCATAAAGCTTGAGGCATCGGAGCCGAGATAAGCCACCGCGCCGGCGATCTCGTCGGGTTCGCCGATGCGGCGCAAGGGCGTGGTGGCGCAGCGGCGCTTTAGGCGTTCTTCGTCTTCCCACAATGCGCGGGCGAAATCGGTTTTCACCAAACCGGGCGCAACGCAATTGACGCGGACGCCTTTCGGGCCCCATTCGCCGGCGAGGCTCCGGCACAGCGCGAAATCCGCCGCCTTGGAAATTCCGTAGGCGCCGAGCACGGTCGAACCGCGCAAACCTGCGATCGAAGAAATGATGACGACCGAGCCGTTGCCGCGCTCGGCCATTTGCGGAATAGCAAACTTACAAAGCCAGATGTTGCTCTTGACGTTGGACGCCATGATCTTGTCGAAGGCCTCGTCCGTGATGTCGAGCAACGGGCCGTAATAAGGATTGACCGCCGCGTTGCAGACCAAAATATCGATCTTGCCGTAATGCTTGGTCGCACCCGCGATCAAGGCCTCGACTTCGTCGCGGCGTGAGATGTTGCAAGGGATGACGTGCGCGTCGCCGCCGTCTTTGCGGATCGCGTCCGCAACCTCGTCGCAGGCCTCGCGCTTGCGGCTGGAAATCACGACCTTGGCGCCGAGCTTGGCGAGCAGTTCGGCCGAGGAGCGACCGATGCCGCGGCTCGACCCGGTGATGACGGCGACTCGACCTGTGAGATCGAACGGGGTGTGTTTCATTTTTGGTTTCCGTTGTCATTCCGGGATGCGCCTCTTGGCGCAGGCCCGGAATCTATACGCCCGATCGTGGTTATGGATTCCGGGTTCACGACTTCGTCGTGCCCCGGAATGACGGTGTTAGACCAACCCGCCGCCGACTGAGACGCGACGCAAATGATAATCGCTGTCGCCGAAACTGTTCTCGATCATGGTCAGGCGCTTGAAGTAATGGCCGATCTTGGCTTCCATGGTCATGCCGATGCCGCCGTGCAACTGAATCGATTGCTGGCCGACGAACTTCAACGACTTGCCGACCTGCACTTTCGCCGACGCCACCGCGGTGGCGCGCTCTTTGGCGTCGTCAAAGTCGCACGCCATGGTGGCGAACATCGACATGCTACGGGCCTGTTCGAGGGCGACGAACATGTCGGCGGCGCGGTGCTGCAGGGTCTGGAAGCTGCCGATCGGCACGCCGAATTGCTTGCGGGTCTTGAGGTATTCGACGGTGGCTTTGAGCGATTCGTCCATCGCGCCGACGGCTTCCGCGCAGAGCGCGGCGCGCGCGTCGTCGACCACGCGCTCGATCAAGGCAAGCGCATTTTCAGGGTCGCCGAGTGAAGCGTCCGCGCCGATCTCGACGCCGGTGAAAGAAATATCGGCGGCGTGCAGGCCGTCCTGCGTCGGATAGGCTTTCTTCGCGACGCCCTTGGCGTTGGCGGGCACGAGAAACACGCCGATGCCGGACGCGTCGCGCTGGCCGCCCTTGGTGCGCGCGGTCACGACCAACGTGTCGGCGGCCTCGCCGTTGAGCACGACGAATTTCTCGCCGTCGATCACGTAGCCGTCGCCCTTCTTCTTGGCCGAAGTCGTAACGTCCTGAAGATCGTAGCGCGAATTCTTTTCCAACTGCGCAAACGCAAAGGTCTTGCTGCCGTCGATGATGGCGGGAATGTGCGCAGCCTTTTGCGCAGCCGAGCCGCCGCGTCGCAAGAAACCGCCGCCGATCACGATGGTGGAAAGATAAGGCTCGAGCACGAGCGCCCGGCCGAGTTCTTCCATCACGATCATGGTCTCGACCGCGCCGGCGCCGAAGCCGCCGTCGTCTTCCGAAAACGGCAAGCCGAGCAGGCCCTGTTCGGCGAACTTGTTCCAGACGGCTTTGCTCCAGCCGCCCTTCTCCGCCATGTATTTCTTGCGCGAGTCGAAATCGTAAGCGTCACCCAATAAACCCTCGACGCTCTCTTTGAGAAGCCGCTGCTCCTCGGATAGATCGAAATCCATGTTCTTTGCTTTCCTTGACTAAAATTATTCACCGGCTGCGACCCTCTTCACCTCGCCCCGCTTGCGGGGAGAGGTCGGATCGCATCTACGATGCGATCCGGGTGAGGGGGTACCGCACTCACCGTCATGGGTGTTCGCGGTGAGAGGCCCCTCACCCCAACCCTCTCCCCGCGAAGGGCGGGGAGAGGGAGAGGTCAGAGTCCCAGCACCGCCTTGGTGATGATGTTGCGCTGGATTTCGTTGGAGCCGCCGTAGATCGAGACCTTGCGGTTGTTGAAATAGCTCGGCGCGATCTGCGCGGTCCAATCCATCGCTTCGTTGCTGCCGTCGTCGCCGTGGATGTCGTAAGGTGCGGCGAACGGGCCGATCACTTCCATCAACAACTCGGTGGTGGCCTGCTGAATTTCCGAGCCCTTGATCTTCAGGACCGACGATGCCGGGTTGGGCTTGCCCTTGCCGTGTTTGCCTTCGTCGGCGACGACGCGAAGCTGCGTCAACTCAAGCGCCTTGAGTTCGATCTCGACCTCGGCGAGCTTCTCGCGAAACTTCTGGTCCTGGAGCACGGGCTTGCCGCCGGATTCGACCTTCGCGGCCAATTCCTTGATGCGGCGAATCCGTTCTTTGGAGACGCCGACGCGGGCGATGCCGGTGCGCTCGTTGCCGAGCAGGAATTTGGCGTAATCCCAGCCTTTGTTCTCTTCGCCGACGAGATTTTCAAGCGGCACCTCGACGTCATCGAAGAACACTTCGTTGACTTCAAAGCCGCCGTCGATGGTCTGAATCGGACGCACCGTGATGCCCTTCGACTTCATGTCGATCAGGATGAAGGAAATGCCGGTTTGCTTCTTCGCCGCCGGATCGGTGCGGCACAGACAGAAAATCCAGTCGGCATATTGTGCCAATGTGGTCCAGGTCTTTTGGCCGTTGACGATGTATTTGTCGCCCTTGCGTTCGGCCTTGGTCTTGAGCGAGGCGAGGTCCGATCCGGAGCCCGGCTCGGAAAAGCCCTGGCACCACCAATCGTCGACATTGGCGATGCGCGGCAGGAATTGCTTCTTCTGCGCCTCGTTGCCGAACGTATAGATGACGGGGCCGACCATGCTGACGCCGAACGCGAGCGGGGCCGGCGCCGGCGCCATCTGCAGTTCCTCGTTGAAGATGTAATGCTGCACGGAAGACCAACCCGTGCCGCCATATTCCTTCGGCCAATGCGACACGCCCCAGCCTTTTTTATTCAGGATGCGCCACCACTCCACCATCTCGTCCTTGGACAGATGACGGCCTTCCTGCAATTTCTGCCGCGTCGCGGGCGGCACGTGGTCGCGAAAGAAGGCCCGCACCTCGTCGCGAAACGCCACTTCTTCCTTGCTGAAGCTGAGATCCATCGGATCCTCCTGTGAGCGAAATGAATTTCTTTTGTCGTCCCCGCGAACGCGGGGACCCATAACCACCGGAGTTGGTGGGTAGCAAAAGGCGTCTACCACAGCGTCAAAAAGCGAAACCTCGCGGTATGGGTCCCTGCGTTCGCAGGGACGACGATGGACTTACTGCAACACCTCGAACAAGCCGGCCGCGCCCATGCCGCCGCCGACGCACATGGTGACGACCGCGTATTTGGCCTTGCGGCGGCGGCCTTCGATCAGCGCATGACCGGCAAGCCGCGCGCCCGACATGCCGTAAGGATGGCCGACCGAGATCGCGCCGCCATTGACGTTGATCTTGTCGGGGTCGATGCCGAGCTTGTCGCGGCAATAGATCACCTGCACCGCGAAAGCCTCGTTCAGTTCCCAGAGGTCGATGTCGTCGACCTTGAGCCCGTGGCGCTTGAGCAGACGCGGCACCGCGAACACCGGGCCGATGCCCATCTCGTCGGGCTCGCACCCGGCGGCGACGAAGCCGCGGAAGATTCCGAGCGGCTTCAAGCCGCGCTTGGACGCTTCCTTATCGCTCATGATGACGGACGCGCTCGCACCGTCCGAGAGTTGACTGGCGTTGCCGGCGGTGACGGTGAAGCCCTCGCCGCGCACCGGCTTGAGGCCAGCCAAGCCTTCCGCCGAGGTATCCGGGCGCGGGCCTTCGTCCTTCGAGAACGTGATGTCCTTGAAGGAGATTTCACCCGTGGCTTTGTCGGCGACGCCCATCTTGGTGGTGATCGGCGCCAGTTCGTCGTTGAACTTGCCGCCTTGTTGCGCGGCCGCGGTACGGCGCTGGCTTTCGAGTGAATATTCGTCCTGCCGTTCGCGCGAGATGCCGTAACGCTTGGCGACGATCTCGGCGGTGTCGATCATCGGCATGTAGACCTCGCCCTTGATCTGGAGCAGCGCCGGGTCCTGGGTATGGAACTTGTTGGCGTGATCGTTCTGCACCAGGCTGATCGATTCGCCGCCGCCGCCGACCGCGATCTCGACACCGTCGAAAATCACCGAGCGCGCCGCAAGCGCGATCGCCTGCAAACCGGAGGCGCATTGGCGGTCGATCGTGGTGCCGCCCACCGTGACCGGAAGCCCCGCGCGCAACAGCGCCTTGCGCGCGATGTTGCCGCCGGTCGAACCCTGTTGGAGCGCCGCGCCCATCACCACGTCCTCGACCTCTTTGGGGTCGACCTTGGCGCGGGCGACCGCCTCGCCGATGGCGTGGCCGAGCAAGGTCGCGCCTTCGGTGGCGTTGAGCGCGCCGCGATAGGCCTTGCCGATCGGGGTGCGGGCGGTGGAGACGATTACGGCTTCGGTCATGGGCGACCTCCTGTTGCGGTTTGTTGTTGTTTGAGCGGGGCGGATTGTTGCTGGCTTTGCAAATTGCGCAATTCGTGGCGCGAGAGTTTGCCGACCGGCGTGCGCGGCAATTCCTCGAGGAATTCGAGCGCGGTTGGAATTTCGTGGCGGCCGAGCTTGCCGGCGAGAAAGGCCTTGAGTTCTTCCAGCGTGAACGGATTGGCGCTCGCGCGCAATTTGATGAAAGCTTTCGCCGCCTCACCGCGGTAAGCGTCGGGAATGCCGATCACGATGGCTTCTTGCACGGAAGGGTGTTCGTAGATCGCCTGTTCGATCATCTGCGGATAGACGTTGAAGCCGCCGGAGATGATCATATCCTTCTTGCGATCGACCAGAAAAAAGTAGCCGTCGGAATCCATGTAGCCGATGTCGCCGGTGAGGAAACGGTCGCCGACGAAGGCCTCCGCGGTTTCCTGCGCGCGATTCCAGTAACCCTTGGTGACGTTCGGGCCTCTGACGCGGATTTCACCGGTTTCGCCTGGGGCTAAAACCTTTTTGGGATCGTCGAGCGCGACCACATCCAGTTCGATTCCGGGCAGCATCAACCCGATCGAGCCGGGCTTGTCCGGCCCCTCCTCGGGATGGGCGGTACCGGGCGAACAGGTTTCGGTCATGCCCCAGCCGCTCTTGAGCTTCATATTGGTCTTGCGCTCGAAGATTTTCGCGACTTCGACCGGCAGCGGCGCGCCGCCCGATCCGCAGGTGACGAGCGACGACAGATCGCGGCGCTCGAGATCGGGAAGGCTCGCAATCGCGATCCACATCGTGGGCACGCCGGGAAACGCGGTCGCGCGCTTAACCTCAATGTCGCGCATCACGGCCTCGACGTCGAAGCGCTGATGCAACGAAATCAAATTGCCGCGCCAAAGGCTGCCCAACAGGATCACGGTGAGCGCATAGATGTGAAACAACGGCAGCACGCAGATCACGCGCTCGATGGCGTCGCGCTTGGCCCGCGCCGCCTTGCCCCAAACGTCGTAGATCGACACCGCCGCAGTCAAATTGCCGTGGCTGAGCATGGCACCCTTCGGCAGGCCCGTGGTGCCGCCGGTATATTGCAACAGCGCGATATCGTCGGGCGAGATCTGCGGCCATTGCGAGGGCTTCGTTGCGCCTTGCGTGAATGTCTTGAAGGTCACGATCGCCGGATGATCCGGAATGGCCGCGTGCGGGTTGCCGACTGCGCCCCAATGATCGTCCTCACAGACGATCAGGCGATCGAGCAGGCCCTTATCGAGGAACTTCAATGCGGTAGGCAACAAGGTCGCGAGATCGCTGGTGATCAGAATGCGCGCGCCGCTGTCGCTTAATTTATGTGAAAGTGCCCGCTCGCCGTCGAGCGGCGACAAATGCACGACGCGGGCGCCCGCTTTCAGCGCGCCGAAGAAATTCACCGGATGGTCCGGCGAATTGCCGAGAAACAAGGCCACCGAAGTGTTCTTGCCGTAACCGCCGCGCAGGAAGGCGGAAGCCGCGCGCTCGACCATCGCCTCGAGTTCCGTGAAGCCGATGGCGCGGTCGCGAAATTCAACCGCCGGCAGCGCGCCGAATTGCAGAGCCGCCCTCGACAACAAATCCGGCAGCGTGCCGTGCGCGATTTGGTCGTCCCAACGAACGCCTTCCGGATAGAATTGTTCGCCGGGGTGGGTCATCGGGGTTCCTGCAAGCCGAGCGCGTCACCATCTTTCGGCGTGCCGTCCCTGCGAACGCAGGGACCCATAGCCCCTGACCTCGCTAATGAAAAAAGGCGTCTGCCACCGTGCCCAAACGCGAAACCACGCGGTATGGGTCCCTGCGTTCGCAGGGACGACTTGTTGAGGTGTGTGCCAAAGCACATCCGCTTCACCCCCATCACGCCGCTTTCGCCCTCTCGCCCAACGACGCAAAGGTCCCGCCTTCGGCCGCGAGACGCTTGAGCAAGGGCGCCGGTTCGAGCGAGGGGTCGTTGGTTTCCTTGGCGTAGAACGACAGGCGCTCGGCGATGCGCTTGAGGCCGACTTGATCGGCGTAGAACATCGGGCCGCCGCGATAGACCGGCCAGCCATAGCCATAAAGCCAGATCACATCGATGTCGCTCGGCCGCGCCGCGATCTTTTCTTCGAGAATCCGCGCGCCCTCGTTGATCATCGGGTACATCATGCGCTCGAGAATTTCCTCGTCGCTGACCACACGGCGCTTGCGGCCGAGCCGTTGCAAGGTCTCGTCGATCAGCTTCTCGACCTCGGGGTCCGGCAACGGCGCGCGCGAGCCGGCCTCGTATTTGTAATAGCCCTTGCCAGTCTTCTGGCCGAAGCGCCCGGCCTCGCACAGCGCATCCGCAATCTCGGACGTGATGCCGCGATCTTTGCGCGAGCGCCAGCCGATATCGAGGCCGGCGAGATCGCCCATCGCGAACGGGCCCATCGGCATGCCGAATTTGGTCACCACCGCATCGACCTGTTGCGGCAGCGCGCCTTCGAACAGCAATTTCTCCGCCTGCTTGCCGCGCTGCGCCAGCATGCGATTGCCGACGAAACCGTCGCAGACGCCGACCACCGCCGGCACCTTGGCGATTTTGCGCGCGATCGCGACCGCGGTCGTCAAGACGTCCGGCGCGGTCTTGTCCGCACGCACGATTTCGCACAGCTTCATCACATTCGCCGGACTGAAGAAGTGCATGCCGAGCACGTCTTGCGGCCGGCTCGTCACCTTCGCGATCTCGTCGATGTTGAGATAGGAGGTGTTGGAAGCGAGCACCGCGCCGGGTTTTGCAAACTTGTCGAGCGCGGTGAAAACCTCCTTCTTGATCGCCATGGTCTCGAACACGGCTTCGATAATCAGGTCGGCGTCCTTAACGTGCTCAAGCCCGACCACGCCGTTGATGAGGCCCATGCGCTTGGCGGGCGCGTCCGCCGGGATGCCGCCGCGCGCCGCGGTCGCCTCATAATTCTTTTGCATCACGCCCATGCCGCGCTTGAGCTGTTCCTCGCCGGTTTCGATCAAGGTCACCGGAATGCCGGCATTGGCGAACGACATCGCGATGCCGCCGCCCATGGTGCCGGCGCCGATGATGGCGACGCGCTCGACATTGCGCGGCTTGGTGCCTTCGGGAACGCCGGCGACCTTGGCCGCCTCGCGTTCGGAGAAGAAAGCGTAGCGCTGCGCCTTCGACTGGTCGCTCGCGACCAATTTAAGGAAACCCTCGCGCTCCTTCTTCAAGCCTTCGTCGAACGGCAGATCGATCGCGGCCCCGATCGCGTCGGCGGCCGCGAACGGCGCTTCCAACCCGCGCGCCTTCTTGGTGAGCGCCGCGACCGCGTTGGTGAAGATCGAGCGATCGGCCTTGGCCGCGGCAAGCTTGCTGTCGTCGTCGCGCAATTTGCGAAGCGGGCGCTTTTCGGCGAGCACCTTGCGGGCAAAGGCCTCGCCGCCGGCGGCCGGACCTTCGACGATTTCCTCGATCAGACCGTGCTTGAGCGCTTCGGAAGCGCCGATCGGGTCGCCGCCGACGATCATCTTGACCGCAAGCTCGGGCCCGACCGCACGCGGCAGGCGCTGCGTGCCGCCGGCGCCCGGCAACAGGCCGAGTTTCACTTCGGGCAGGCCGAGTTTGGCGTCCTTGGTCGCGACGCGAAAGTGACAGGCGAGCGCGGTCTCGAGACCGCCGCCCAAGGCGGTGCCGTGGATCGCGGCGACGATCGGCTTCGGCGAGTTCTCGATCTCGGCCAAAACTTCCGGAAAACCCGGCGGCTTCGGCGGCTTGCCGAATTCGGTGATGTCGGCGCCGGCGATGAAGGTGCGGCCGGCGCAGGTCAACACGATCGCCTTCACTTCGGGATCGGCGATGGCGGCCTTGATGCACTCAAGAATGCCGCCGCGCACGGCGGCGCTCAGCGCATTCACCGGAGGATTGTTGACCGTGACGATGGCGACGACGTCATGACGCTCGAGTTTGACCACTTCGTTCACGAAGACTCTCCCTGGGTATCTTTGTTCTTGGGTAACTTGTTCTTGATGAATTTCGCACTGCGGAATTTAATTCCACATCTTGACACGGAGGGTTATTTTGAAGCACGTCCCTTGTCAACGAGGTCGGCACGGCGGCAGCAACAGGCGATGAAGCGTCAACCTAAGAAAGTCGCGACAGATCGCAATTTCGTCATCGCGCTTTCACGAGGTCTTGAAGTGTTGCGCGCGTTCCGTCCTAACGACGGGCTTCTCGGCAATCAAGAAATCGCGGCCCGCACGAACTTGCCAAAGCCGACCGTTTCCCGGCTGACCTATACGTTGACCAAGCTCGGCTACCTTACACCCGTTCCGCGGTTCGAGAAATATCAACTGGCGCCCTCGGCCATGGCGCTCGGCTATGCCGCGCTGGCGAATCTCGGCGTTCGGCACCTGTCCGAACCCTACCGCGAGGAGCTGATGCGCCAGACCGGCGGCGCGGTTGCGGTCGGCGGCCGCGACCGTCACAGCATGATTTACTTCGGCCAAAGCCGCAACGGCCTGACGCTCAACGTTCAACTCGACGTCGGTTCGCGCATCCCGATCGCCACCACCGCGATGGGGCGGGCCTATATCTGGGCGCTGCCGAGCGAAGAGCGTGCCCAATTGTTGCGCGAACTCCGCGAGCATTATGGCAGCCGTTGGCCGCGGCTGCGCGACGGCATCGAACGCGCCGGCGAAACGGTCGAGCAACTCGGCTTCGCGATCTCGGCCGGTGAGTGGCAAAACGACGTACACGCGGTCGGCGTCGCATTGAAGCTCAACGACGGAACCGGGCCTTACGCGTTCAATTGCGGCGCGCCGGCATTTCGCTTCACCGAAGAGCGGCTGCGCAACGATATTGGACCTCGCCTCGTGGCGATGGTAAGGAACATCGAAGCGGCGCTCGGCGGAACGGCACCGCAGTCGACACAATCAAATCAATCAAAAAAAGAAGAAAGCAAAAAATTGAGAGCAGGAGGGAAAGTTGCGCGTGTGGTCGAGGGGATCAGGTAGCCTTTATCGGTGTGATCGGCGAAAGCGTTCGCATGGTCGCGCCAGTCCAACGTGTCATCTCGGCCTGACGGGTCACGCGGGCGAAACAAGATGACGCAACCACAACTCGCGCGGGGAAGCTCGCCCCTGCTTGCGGTTCGCGACGTCAGCGTCGTGTTTGGCGGCATCGTCGCGTTGAACGGCGTGTCCTTCGACCTGCAGCGGGGTCAAATCCTCGGCCTGATCGGACCGAACGGCGCCGGCAAAACCACCCTCTTCAATTGCCTGAGCCGGCTTTACCAGCCGAGCGCCGGCGACATTCTCCTGGAAGGCGAGAGCATCCTGAAGCGGGCGCCGCACCGGATCGCCGAAATCGGGATCGGCCGCACGTTTCAGAACGTCGCGCTGTTTCCCAACCTTTCGGTGCTCGACAATGTGCGGATCGGTACCCATGCCCGCACCAATAGCGACATCATCAGCGACTCGCTGAGGCTGGCCTGGGTTCGCCGCGGCGAGACCGCCCTCAACAAACGCGTCAAGGAAATCCTTCTTTATCTCGACCTCGACGGCGTCGCCGATGTCACCGTTTCCGGCCTGCCGTTCGGCACCCAGAAACGCATCGAGCTGGCGCGCGCGCTCGCCGCCGAGCCGAAGATCTTGCTGCTCGACGAGCCCGCCGGCGGCCTCAACCACGAGGAAGTCCACGTACTCGGCGAGCTGATCCGCCGGCTTCGCGACGAGCGTAATCTCACCGTCCTGCTCGTCGAACATCATATGGGCCTGGTGATGTCGATCGCCGACCATGTGGTCGCGTTGAATTTCGGCCGCAAGCTCGCCGAGGGAACGCCGGCCACAGTGCAGGCCGACCCGGATGTCATCAAGGCCTATCTGGGGAGCAAAGACCAATGACGGCGATGCTCAACGTCCGGGACCTCCGGGCCTATTACGGCCAGGTCCAGGCGCTCCACGGCCTCGAATTTTCCCTCCATGAAGGAAGCGTGACCACGTTGCTCGGCGCCAACGGCGCCGGCAAGACCACGACGTTGCGTGCCATCTGCAACATGGTGCGCTCGACTGGGGCTATCGAATTCGATGGCGCCACCCTCGTCGGCCGCTCGACCGAAAACATCGTCCGCCTCGGCATCGCCCATGTGCCGCAAGGCCGCGGCACCTTCACGACCATGACGGTGGAAGAAAACCTTCACCTTGGCGCCATCACGCGAAGCGACAAGGCCGGCGTCGTTTCCGACATCGAGCGCATGTACGGTCACTTTCCGGTTCTCAAGGCACGGCACACCCAACAAGCGGGCACGCTTTCGGGCGGCGAACAGCAGATGCTCGCGGTCGCGCGCGCATTGATGCTGCGCCCAAGATTGATGCTGCTGGACGAACCCTCGTTCGGCCTGGCGCCGCTGATCGTGCGCGACCTGTTCAAGATTCTCGGCAAGATCAACCGCGAGGACAAGGTCACGATCCTGGTGGTGGAACAGAACGCGCAGCTCGCGCTCGAGATCGCCGACAAGGCCTATGTGATTGAGACCGGACGCATCGTGATGTCGGGAAACGCCTCCGAGATCGCGAACAACGAAGACGTTCGAAAATCCTATCTGGGCTACTAACGGAGCGCGGCCATGGAGCTTTTCGTCAATCAAGTCCTGGCCGGCATCGCCACCGGCGCGATCTATGCCTGCATGGCGCTCGCCGTGGTCATGATTTACCAGGCGATCGACCATCTGAATTTCGCGCAAGGCGAAATGGCGATGTTCTCGACCTTCATCTCCTGGCAATTGATGCAATGGGGCATTCCCTATTGGTGGGCTTTCCTGCTCACGCTGGCCCTGTCTTTCGTCGGCGGCATCGTCATCGAACGCGTGCTGTTCAAGCCCTTGGCGAGAGCGCCGATCCTGACCAACGTCGCCGGCTTCATTGCCTTGTTTGCGATCCTCAACAGCGTCGCGGGCCTGATCTGGGACTTCACGATCAAGCAATATCCGACCCCGTTCGGGTCTTCGCCATTCCTCGGCAGCCAGCTGATCTCCACCCATCAAGCCGGCATGATCGGGGTCACCTTGATGCTTTTGACCCTGCTCTATCTGTTCTTTCAATACACGCGGGTGGGACTCGCCATGCGCGCGGCGGCCTCGGTGCCTGAATCGGCACGGCTGGTCGGCATCAACACCAGCTGGATGATCGCGCTGGGCTGGGGCATGGCGGCCGCGATCGGCTCGATCGCCGGCATTTTGATCGCGCCGGTGGTGTTTCTCGAGCCGAACATGATGGGCGGCGTGTTGATCTACGGATTCGCCGCCGCCGTGCTCGGCGGATTGACCAGTCCGTTCGGCGCGGTGATCGGCGGCTTTCTGGTCGGCGTCTTCGAAAATCTCGCCGGAACCTACATCCCCGGCGTCGGCAACGAACTGAAGCTGCCGATCGCGCTGGCACTGATCATCACCGTCCTGGTCGTCAAACCCGCCGGCCTGTTTGGCCGGCCCATCGTCAAACGAGTTTGATCATGAGCGCAGTGCAGGAAGTCGCCACCGAAGCCCCGGCGATCGACGCCGTTCCCAAAAAAGCAATGACGCTCGGCTACGGTTCGTCGTTGGTCATGCTCGCATTGCTGATCGTCGTGCCGTTGTTCGTGAAGAACTTCATCATCTTCCAGATGACGATGCTGCTGGTTTACGGGCTCGCCGTACTGGCGCTCAATATTCTCACCGGCGGCAGCGGGCAGTTTTCGCTCGGCCAAAGCGCCTTTTTCGCGGTCGGCGCCTACACTTCGGCGATCCTGATGGAGCATTTCAACGTCAACTACGCGTTGACGTTACCGGTCGCCGGCGTCATCTGCTTTGCCTTCGGGTTTCTGTTCGGCCAGCCGGCGCTGCGTTTGAGTGGCGTCTATCTGGCGCTCGCAACCTTCGCACTGGCGACCGCGATGCCGCAGCTGTTGAAGCTCGGGGTGTTCGAGCACTGGACCGGCGGCGTGCAGGGGCTTGTCGTGACCAAACCCGACGCGCCCTTTGGCTTGCCGGTGTCGCAAGACATGTGGCTTTATTACTTCACGCTCGCGATCACCGTCGCCATATATATTTTCTCCGTCAATCTCCTGAAGTCGCGTTCGGGGCGCGCCTTCATGGCGATCCGCGACAATGAAATCGCGGCTTCCGCCATGGGCATCGACGTCGCGCTGTACAAGACGCTGGCGTTCGGCGTCAGCGCCGGCATCACCGGCGTGGCCGGCGGCCTGGGCGCGATCGCCGTGCAGTTCGTCGCTCCGGACAGCTACACCATCACGCTCTCGATTTCGCTGTTTCTCGGCATGGTGGTCGGCGGCGTCGGGTGGCTACCCGGCTCGATCGTGGGGTCGGCTTTCATCATTTTCGTGCCGAACATCGCGGAAGGAATTTCAAAAGGCCTCTCCGGCGCCGTATTCGGCGTTCTTTTGTTTCTGGTGATTTTCCTGGTGCCGCACGGCGCCAGGCAGGTGGCAATGGTGGCCCAACAACTGGTAGGAAAGATCAAGAAAAACTGAGGAGACAAGATGCTTTCTAAACAACGGCGTATCGCCGCGTTCTCGACGGCGGTCATCGCTTTCGTTACCAGCTTTGGCAGCGCAACTGCCCAAAAGAAATACGATCCCGGCGCCACCGACACCGAAATCAAAATCGGTAACATCATGCCCTATAGCGGCCCCGCCTCCGGTTATGGGGTGATCGGCAAGACCGAAGAAGCATATTTCCGCAAGATCAACGCCGAGGGCGGCATCAACGGCCGCACAATCAAATTCATCAGCTATGACGACGGCTACAGCCCGCCGAAGGCCGTCGAACAGGCGCGCAAGCTCGTGGAGAACGACGAGGTCCTGTTGATCTTCAATCCGCTGGGAACACCGTCGAATTCGGCGATCCAGAAATATATGAACGTCAAGAAAGTCCCGCAGCTGTTCGTCGCGACCGGCGCCGCCAAATGGAGCGATCCCAAAGACTTTCCGTGGACCATGGGTTGGCAACCGAGTTACCAGAACGAAGCGCGGATCTACGCGAAATATCTCTTGAAGGAGCGATCGGACGGCAAGATCGGCGTCTTGTATCAGAACGACGATTTCGGCAAGGACTACCTGAAGGGCCTCAAGGAAGGCCTCGGCGCCAAGGCGTCGATGATCCTCGCCGCGGAAAGCTATGAGACCTCCGAGCCCACGATCGACAATCACATCGTCAAGCTCAAGGCGACCGGCGCCGATGTCTTCCTCGACGTCGCCACGCCGAAATTCGCAGCACAGGCGATCAAGAAGCTTGTCGAGCTTGAATGGAAGCCATTGCATATCCTCACCAACGTCTCGGCCTCGGTCGGCGGGGTGATCAAACCGGCGGGCTTCGAGAACGCACAAGGCATTCTCTCGGCCGCCTACGCCAAGGATGGCGCGGATCCGCAGTGGGACACCGATCCCGGCATGAAGAAATTCATCGCCTTCCTCGAAAAATATTATCCCGAAGGCAACAAGCTCGATGCCTCGGTGGTGTACGGCTATGGCGTCGCCCAGACCATGGCGAAGGTGCTGGAGATGTGCGGCGACGACCTTACCCGCGAAAACGTCATGAAGCAGGCCGCAAACCTGAAGGACTTCACGCCCGACACGTTGCTCCCCGGCGTCAAGATCGACACCGGTGCCACCGACTACGCCCCGATCGAGCAGCTTCAGATGATGCGGTTCAAGGGTGAGAAATGGGATTTGTTTGGCGACATCATCAGCGGCGAGGTCAGCAATTAATCTCAATAGCCTCATGGTTCGAGACGCACGAAGACGCGCTCACCAAGAGGGTCTCAGACCTCATCCTGAGGGAGTGCGCATTTGCACGCGTCTCGAAGGATAAAGCCACCCGCCCGGTCGCGCCGGCTGACTACTAAAGAAGCAGCCCCCGCGGCTTTGTCGCAGGGGCTTTTTCTTGATGGCTGGCGCCAAATGGTATTGAATTCCCCCGGCGTCACAAGAATTTCAGTCAAACAACGGAACATGACGCGCACAAAAATCTAATAAAGCGCGAATATTCAATAAAAGAGGGAGATCGAAATGCCTGTTATCACACGCAAACTCGCGATCGCGTCCGTCGCGTTCGCCCTGTTCGCCGCATCGAACAGCGCCGCGGTGGCGCAAAAGAAATACGATACCGGCGCCACCGACACCGAAATCAAGATCGGCAACATCATGCCCTATAGCGGCCCGGCGTCCGCTTACGGCGTCATCGGCAAGACCGAAGCCGCTTATTTCAAGAAGATCAACGCCGAGGGCGGCATCAACGGCCGCAAGATCAATTTCATCAGCTATGACGACGGTTATAGCCCGCCGAAGACCGTCGAGCAGGCGCGTAAGCTCGTGGAGAGCGACGAAGTTCTCTTGGTTTTCAATTCGCTCGGCACGCCGCCGAATTCGGCGATTCACAAATACATGAATGCAAAGAAGGTGCCGCAGCTGTTCGTGGCCACCGGCGCCACCAAGTGGAACGACCCCAAGGACTTCCCCTGGACCATGGGCTGGCAGCCCAACTACCAGAACGAGGGGCGTATCTACGCCAAATATATTCTGAAAGAGAAGCCGAACGCCAAGATCGCGGTGCTGTATCAGAACGACGACTACGGCAAGGATTATCTCAAGGGCTTGAAGGACGGGCTCGGTGCCAAGGCCGCCTCGATGATCATCGCGGAGGAAAGTTTCGAGACCACCGAACCCACGGTCGACAACCACATCGTCAAGCTGAAATCGACCGGCGCCGATATCTTCGTCGACATCGCGACGCCGAAATTCGCGGCCCAGGCGATCAAGAAGGTCGCGGAGATCGAATGGAAGCCGCTTCATATTCTCAACAACGTCTCGGCTTCGGTCGGCAGCGTGATCAAGCCAGCCGGCTTTGAGAATTCGCAAAGCATTATCTCGGCCGCCTATTTGAAGGACGCTTCCGATCCGCAATGGGACAACGATCCCGGGATGAAGAAATTCTCCGAATTCCTCGCCAAGGACTTCCCCGAGGGCAACAAGCTCGATGCCTCCGTGGTGGTCGGTTACGGCGTGGCCCAGACGATGGTCGAGGTGCTCAAGATGTGCGGCGACAATCTCACCCGCGAAAACATCATGAAGCAGGCGGCAAACCTCAAGAGTTTCCGGACTGAAGTCCTGCTGCCCGGCATCGCCATCAACACCAGCCCGACCAATTTCGCTCCGATCGGCCAGCTTCAACTGATGAAATTCAAGGGCGAGCGGTGGGAGCTGTTCGGCGACATCATCAGCGGCGACGTCGGAGGCTGAGGGCTGCGTTCCCCGGATGCTGCGCAGCGCGCCCCGCTCGGGGCGTGATGCGCAGCTGATCCGGGGTCCATCGTTGCACGTTATTCATGCGGGTCCCGGCTCTGCGGCGCACCGCTAAAGCCGCGCTGCACCGCGTCCGGGACACCCGACACCCCCGCATGAATTTGCGGGGGTTTTCTTTTGCCGGATTAGGATAGATAACCGGCATCCGTATGTTTCCTTTTCCAGCCTTGTGACACGATGACCGACAAACGCCCTCTCCTGCGCGCGATCTTCGACGCCGCCGTCGCCGCCGCCCATCCCGACGTGGTGCTGTCGGCTCATCTGCGCCCGATCCCGAAAGGTCGGGTGATTCTGCTTGCCGCCGGCAAGGGCGCCGGCGCGATGGCGGCGGCCGCGGAACGGCATTATCTCGACCGGCTTGGGCTTGCGCCATCGCGCCTGATCGGGATCGCGACCACCCGCCACGGCCACGGCGTGCCGACGCGGCGGATCAAGGTGATCGAAGCCGGCCATCCGGTGCCCGACGAGGCGGGGCTAAAGGCCGCGGACGAGACGTTGCGCCTGGCCGAGGGCGCCGGTGCCGACGACCTCCTGCTGGTGCTTTTGTCGGGCGGCGGCTCGGCGAACTGGATCGCGCCGGTCGAAGGCGTGAGCTTTGCGCAGAAGCAACAAGTGACCCGGGCGCTGTTGCGCTCGGGCGCGCCGATCGGCGAAATCAACACGGTTCGCAAGCATTTGTCGCGGATCAAGGGTGGGCGGCTGGCGCGCGCCGGCCGCCGTGCCGAAATCGTGACGCTCGCGATCTCCGACGTTCCGCGCGACGAGCCGTCCGCGATCGCGTCGGGGCCGACGGTGCCGGACCCGACCACGCTGGCGGACGCACGCGCCATCGTCGCCAAATATGGCCTCGCAATCGACGAGGCCGTGCGCCGCGCCCTCGACGACGCCAAAAACGAAAGCTGCAAACCCGGCGATGAAGCCTTTACCCGGGCGCAATTTGAATTGATCGCCCGGCCAAAGGCCTCGCTCGACGCCGCGATCAAAAAAGCAAAAGACGCCGGCTACGAGATCGTCGATCTCGGCGCCGACCTCGAAGGCGAGGCCCGCGAGGTCGCCGCCGATCACGCAAAGCTAGCGTTGCAGGCGCGGGCGGCAGGCAAGCGCGTCGCGATCCTCTCCGGCGGCGAACTCACCGTCACGGTGCGCGGCAACGGGCGCGGCGGCCCCAACCAGGAATATGCGCTGGCCCTGGCCGGGCTTCTCAAGGACACGCCTGGCATTTCGGCCTTGGCGGCGGATACCGACGGCGCCGACGGCGGCGCCGGCAGCGCCACCGACCCCGCCGGCGCGATCGTCGATCAAAGCACCTTTGCCAAAATGGCCTCGCTCGGCCTCGACGCGCGCGCCTATCTCGACAACAACGACGCCACCGCGTTCTTTGCTGCGACCGGCGACCTGCTCACGACCGGCCCGACCCTCACCAATGTCAACGATGTCAGGGTGATTTTGGTGGATGGAAATTGACCGTCCTCATGGTGAGGAGCGCGTCTTCGCGCGTCTCGAACCATGAGACCACCCGCTCATCCTTCGAGACGCGGCCAAGCGGCCGCTCATCAGGATGAGGTATCGTAATCTCCTTACCCGATCATCCGCTGCGGCAGCCAGGTCGCCAGCAAGGGAAACAGAATCAAGATCACCAGCCGGATGATGTCGGTCACCACGAACGGCAGCACGCCGACGAAAATCGTCGACATGTTGACGTCCTTGATCACGCTCTTGATGACGAACACGTTCATGCCGACGGGGGGATGAATAAGTCCGAGTTCGACGGTCATGACGATGACGATGCCGAACCAGATCGGATCGAAGCCGAGTGCGGTCACCACCGGAAACACGATCGGCACGGTGAGGATGACCATCGCCATCGCGTCCATCAGACAACCCAGCACCAGATACATCAATAGAATCAGCGCCAGCACGCCGTAAGGACCGATCCCGAGGCCGGTGAGAAAGGCCGTGACGTTCTGCGGCGTCTGGGTGATGGTGAGAAAATAGCCGAAGCACAGCGCGCCGATCAGCACGGTGAATACCGCGGCCGCCGTGCGCGTCGCCTGCAGCAACGACTGCAGGATGCCGTCTTTGTTCAGCCTGCCTCTGACCAGGCCGATGATGAAGGCACCGACCGCGCCGACCGCGCCGGCCTCGGTCGGAATGAAGAAGCCGCCATAGAGGCCGCCGATCACGAACACGAACAAAAGCAGCGGCGACCAGACATCGCGCAGCGCCGCTATCCGTTCTTTCCACGACGCGCGCGGGCCTGCCGGGAGGAATCCCGGCCTCACCGCACCGATGATGCCGATCGTCGTCATATGCATGATGATCGCGAGCAACCCCGGCAGGATGCCAGCGATGAACAATTTGCCGATGTCCTGTTGGGTGATGATGCCGTAGACCGCCAACACGGTCGATGGCGGTAGCATCGCGCCGAGCGTGCCACCGACTGCGATCACGCCGGTGGCAAAGGATTGCGGGTAACCGAAGCGCCGCATTTCCGGATAGGCCACCGCCGAAAAGGTCGCGGCGGTCGCCACCGAAGAACCGGAGATCGCCGCGAAGCCGCCGCAGGCCGCAATCGTGGCGATGCCCAAGCCACCTTCCCAATGGCCGACGAAGGTATTGGCGGCGCGGAACAGTTCGCGGCTGATGCCGGAGACCGACACGAACGCGCCCATCAGCAAGAACATCGGGATCACGCCGAAGGAATAATCCGTGACGGTGCGCATCGTGGTCTGACCGACCAGCTTCAAGGCCGGCTCAAGCCCGGTGAGATAGCCGAAGCCGGTGATGCCGACGAGGCCCATCGCCATCCCGACCGGCACGCGCAGCAACATCAGCGCAAACAGGCTGACAAAGCCGAGCAAGGCAACCGCCTCGTTGCTCATTCTCGACTACTCCACGGCCTTGATTTTCGGATCGTGCATCAGATCCGGCTGGAAGATCAGGCGGTAGGTGCGGATCGCGATCAGCACCACCGCCGAGACGTCACCGATCCACGACACCAGAAAGAACGGCCAGATCGGCACCTGCAAATCCATGGTGACGATGTGGTCGGCGCGCGTGGTTACCACCTTGTCGAACAGCGTGTAGGTCTGCACCGTCACGACGAACAGCAGCACGAGCGTGGCGAACACATCGATCACGCGCTGGTATTTCGGCGTCGCATTGGCCCACACCAGATCGACGGTGATGTGGGCGCCGCGATAGCTGGTGGCGGCGATGCCCCAAAAAATCAGGACGCCGAGCATGAACTGGCCGAAATTGTAATAGTCCGGGATCGTCATGGCGAAGAATTTTCGCATGAACACCGCGACGAAGGTGTTGAGCGCGACGATGCCGACAAAAAATGCCGCGATCCATTCGATCGAATCGATGAAGCGATCCATGACGTTCTTGCGCGACGGCTCGGAGGGGCCGACGATGACGCCTTCGCGCGTGACTTCGGGATTGGCGGTCATGGCTTTACGTCAGCGATTCCTAGCAAAGGAGATCATTCCGGGGTGCGCGAAAGCGCGAAAAACCCGGAATCTGGAAGTTATCGGTAAGAGATTCCGGGCTCGCTCCATCCAAGTCGGCTTTAGCCGACTTGGACAATGATATTTGCCGAACTCGGGTAAACCCGAGTTCGGTTGTCGCGCCCCGGAATGACGCGCGTCCCTCAAATCCCGGCCTCGTATTTCTTCAGCAGCTCATGCAGGTCGGCCTCGATGGCAGCGGCATCGCCGCCGGCTTTCTTCACCGCCTCGGCCCAGCTGTCCCGCAGTGGCTTCACCGCCTTCTTCCATTCGTCGAGCTGTTCCGGCGTCAGCTGATAAACTTCATGGCCCTCCTGCGCCTTCATCTTGGCGCGGCCACTGGCTTCAAATTCACTGAAGGGGTCGCTGACCTTCGAGGCCCATTCCGGCGAGCAGTGGTCGTCGATGACCTTTTTCTGCGCGGGCGAAAGCGAATTATATTTGTTGAGATTGATGTTGTAAGTGAACACCGTCGCATATAGCGGCACGTCGATGTGATACTTCACCACCTTGTCGATGCCGAACAGGAACATCGAACCCCAGGGGAAGGCGATCTCGTCGGCGACGCCGCGCTCGATCGCGTCGCGCGATTCCGGCGCCGACGCCTGAACATTGGTGCCGCCGAACATTTTTACCAATTCGCCAAAGGTGCTTTGCGCCGGCCGCACCTTGGTTCCGTGGAGGTCGCTTGGAACCACGATTTTCTTTTTGCCGTGCAGGGTACCGGGATCGTGGATGAAGGCGAAACACAGATGGGTGTCCTTCATCTCGGTCGATGCATATTTGTGGTACCACTCGTTCAGCGCCAACGTGCCCTTCTTGCCGTCGGAGAACAAAAACGGAAGCTGTCCGGCCGCGGCGATCGGAAAGCGGCCGGGCTGATAGCCGGGATTGACATAGGTGATATCGGCGATGCCGTCGCGCGCCATGTCGTAATGGTCGAACGCCTTGCCGAGCTGCTCGGAGGGAAACACCGTCATCTTGATGGTGCCACCGGAGGCCTTTTCGATGTCGGCAGCCCAGGCCTGCGTGGCCGGCACCAACGGATGCGCCGGCGGCAACCACATCGACATTTTCAAATTGACGGGCTTGTCCTGCGCCAACACAGGCTTCTGCGCGAACACAAGTGTCGTGCTGGCGGCCAGAAACAGCGCGAAAAACGCTCTTCTCATCGGCATTCCTCCCCGCGCGACATCGTGCTGCAATGACGCTTTGCCAGTATTGTTATATGATATATTTATCATTGCAAGCCGGCGGCAACATCTGCGCGCAACTTACGATCATCAGGAGAACAAGTGTCGCGGACAAAGGTGGCAATCATTGGTGCGGGGCCGGCGGGATTGCTGCTCGGACAACTGCTTCACACTTACGGAATCGACAACATCATACTGGAGCGCCAGACGCCGGATTATGTGCTCGGGCGCATCCGTGCGGGCCTTCTGGAAGAGGGCACTGTCACGCTGCTGGACGAAGTGGGCGCGGCCGACCGCGCACATCGCGAGGGCCTGATTCATCATGGTGTCGAACTCGCCTTCGGCGGCGTGCGCCATCGCATCGATATGACCGCCGCCACCGGCAAGACCGTGATGATCTACGGCCAGACCGAAGTAACGTTCGATCTGATGACCGCACGTAGTGCGGCGGGTCTGACCACCGTTTATCAAGCCGCCGACGTCAAGCCGCTGGATTTCGACACCGATCGCCCGCGCGTATCTTATGTCAAGGACGGCGTCGGCCACGAGATCGCCTGCGATTTCATCGTCGGGTGCGACGGATTCCATGGCGTCAGCCGAACCAGCGTGAAACCTTCGGCGATCCAGACCTTCGAACGCATCTATCCGTTCGGCTGGCTGGGAATTCTGTCGGAGACGCCCCCGGTCTCGCCCGAATTGATTTACACCAACCACGAAAGAGGGTTTTCCCTGTGCACGATGCGCTCGACGCATCGCAGCCGCTACTACGTACAATGCTCGCTCGACGATCGCATCGATCAATGGCCGGACGACCGATTCTGGGACGAATTGAAGCGGCGACTCGATGAAAAGACGGCCGACAATCTCGTCACCGGCCCTTCGATCGAAAAGAGCATTGCGCCGCTGCGCAGTTTCGTCGCCGAGCCGATGCGGTTCGGGCGGATGTTCCTTGCCGGCGACGCCGCCCATATCGTGCCGCCGACCGGCGCCAAGGGGCTCAATCTCGCCGCGAGCGATGCGCATTATCTCTCGTTGGCGTTACGCGAATTTTACGACGAGAAATCTTCCGCCGGCATCGACGGCTATTCCGAAAAGGCGCTTTGTCGGGTCTGGAAGGCGGTACGCTTTTCGTGGTGGATGACGGCGATGCTGCACCGCTTTCCCGACAATGAAGGCTTTGGCGCGCGACTGCAGCTCGCCGAACTCGATTACCTCGCCAGCTCCAAAGCGGCGATCGCCTCGCTGTCGGAGAATTACGTCGGTCTGCCGTATTAAGACCCGTTGGCTCGCAATGACAGCAAAGCGCATTTTCGTTTTAAACAGACACCGAAATTCCGTTTAAAACTTTGTAGGTGGTGCATTTCCCGGCGCGCGCGCGTTCAATCGCATCATGATCTAACGCGAGCTTCTCGCATGACCGCTGCCGAGATTCCCGAGGGCTTCGAACCCCACACCCGGCGAAGCCCGCTCACCGATCCCTGGGAGCCGCTCTATTCGAAGCGGACGGCAGACGCCGTGATCATCGGATTGCGGCTCGCCAAGCCGCACACCAACGCCCGCGGGCTTATTCACGGCGGGCTCATCGCAACGCTCGCCGACAATGCCATGGGTCATAGCTGCGCCTTTCGAATCGGCGCAACATTCTCACTGGTGACGATCGGGCTCTCGGTCGATTTCGTCGGCACGGCGCAGGTCGGACAATGGCTTGCCGTCGAACCCGAGGTGATCCGGGCTGGAAGCACGATCTGCTTTGCGCAAAGCCTCATCAAGGCCGACGATGTCGTGATCGCGCGCGCCAATGCGACCTTTCGCGTGGTGCCGAAGAAAGAATAAACGTCGAATCATCGGTCACGAGATCGTCACCGATCCGAGACGCCTGGATTCGCGGGCTTGCCGAAATTTGATGTAGGACCATCTTAGAGGATGAGGGCGGGCACTTGGCCGCCTCGGACCCTTCCGGGATTCGACGATGACAGACACCTTTTCCAGCGACGTCTTTTCCAGCGACGTGGCGTTCACCCCGGCGGTGAAGGCCATTCAGGCCCGCAAAGGGTCGCGCGAGACCTATGCCCGCGTCGAAAAGAATGGCGGCTGGCGGACCGAAATCGACGAGGACCTCGTCGCGTTTCTCACCGCACAGGACAGCATGTTTCTGGCGACCGCGAGTGCGGACGGTCAGCCCTATATTCAGCATCGCGGCGGCCCGAAGGGCTTCATCCGGATTTTGGACAAGCAGACGCTGGCGTTCGCCGATTTCGCCGGCAACCGGCAATACATCACGCAAGGCAACCTTTCCGAAAACCCAAGAGCCTACATTTTCATGATGGACTATGCCCATCGCCGGCGCGTGAAAATCTGGGGCGAAGCGCGCGTGGTGGACGACGATCCGGCGCTGATGAAATCGCTGATGCCGCAAGGCTACAAAGCGCGACCCGAACAAGTCATTTTGTTCAAGGTCTCCGCCTGGGACACCAACTGCCCGCAGCACATCCCGCAGAAATTCGACGCCAGCGACGTGGCGGCAGCGCTTGCCGCACGCGATGCGCGCATCGCGGAACTGGAGACGGAATTGGCCCACGCAAAAGGCCCGCTATCGGGACCAGCCGGATCGACATCGTGAGCGGCGACCCCAGCCCCTGCCAGGCTTGCGGCGCATGCTGTGCCTATTCGTCGAACTGGCCGCGATTCACCACCGAAGACGACGCGGCGCTCGATCTCATTCCGCACGAATTCGTCAACGAAAAGCTCTCGGGAATGCGCTGCGAGGGTGAACGCTGTTCGGCGCTCTCGGGCAAAATCGGAGTGGCGACCTCATGCACAATCTATGCAATCCGGCCCGAAGTCTGCCGAACCTGCATGCCCGGCGATGTCGAATGCGCGATGGCACGGAAACGACACGGCCTGCCGGTGCTGAGCCGATAAACAAAAGAGGATTTAAGCGAAACCGTCAGGCCGGCACGGTTTTGCCCAACTCCTCGTCAAGCTCGTCGACGACCGGCGAAAGGGTGCTGAGCGGCTTGGTCGAGAGCGTGATTGGCTTGCGATTGCCGTAGAGCGAGGGTGCGGCGCGCGATTCCGGCGCCTGGCGGGACAACGCGTAAAGGCTTGAGCCGACGCGTCCGCCGAACTGGACCAATTCGCGTTCGCTGCAGCTTGCGGCGATCGAAAGTGCCAATGAGTGCAGATGGCTTCGGCGATAGCAAAACAGCGCCAGCATCGCCCGAACCTCGGAAGAGACGCTCTCCACCAGCTTGGGCAGACCGTTTTCGTTGGCGCGGTACATTTCACCGAGCAATTCGTCCCGGATCGGGCAGAAGTCGTTCTCGAAGGCTTCGCGGCTTGAAAACATTTGAATATCTCCCGCCCCGCAAGATGCGGGGCGAGTCTCTAATGAAGGGTTAACCACGTAACCAGTAGTTACACGGGGAGGCCCTTGAGCCGCGGAACCGAATCAGACAAGCGCTAGCGCAAGAGCGAATTTGCCTTCATCCAATCGGCCACGGCGCGGCCGATGGCCGGGCCGGAATCTTCCTGGATAAAGTGCGATCCCGGACGGGAAATGGGCGTGATTGTTACGCCACGTATCGAAGAAATCGCGCCGCAACATGCAAAATATCAGGCACCCTTCCTTCACAATCTCCGACCTGCGGCAGCGTCCGGAGTTTTTCGGCGGTGTGGGTCGAGCCAGAGGCGCGCCAGCGCGGCGTCGGTGCCGCGCTGGTCGATCGCGCCGCGCTGGGTTGCTTCGCGCTGGGTGTAACCCGCGCCTTTTTATGCGCGCGGCCACAGCGTGCGGGGTTTTATGAAAGGCTAGGCTGGACTTCGATCGAACGAGAAGTCGGCCAGCACCGGTTGAGCGTCTTGATCCGGGACGCACATCCTTAAAGCCGGCAAGATCAACCGTTCGCGGCCATGAAAATCGACAGGCCGAAGCCGGTCAGATGGTGCAGCGCCTGATCGACGCCGATCAGCGTCCAGAACCAGGGGTGCTGATGTTCCAGCGTCACGTCGAAGGTGGAGGCGCAAAACCCCTTGGCGCGGTCAACCGTGATGTGAATCGCGAAATCGATAAAGGCGACGAACCAGAACCGCGGCGCGACGATCAGAATCAGCGCCAGCGCCAGCGCCAGATGCACGAGACAATGCGCCAGCAACGGCAGCGCCCATCCCTTTTTTTGATCCTTGCCGATCGCCATCCAGGACGTTTGCAGGACAAAATCGGCGATGACGTGCTTGAACGTAAGCAGCAGCATCCATCCCACCAGCAGGCCAACCGGAACTGACGACGACATGGTGGGAAACGACAAGGCTGACACCCTCGCTGCGACTGTTGACACGGCACGGATTGAGCTGGAGGCGTTCAGCGCAACGTCTTCGCAAATCCGAATAATTAAACCCCGCAATTGCTTATTTATGGCACCTCCCGGGACAGAATGCACCTGTGGGGAAACCAAAAAGACGTAAAGCCGTCACCGACGGCGACCGCCATTTCGTTGACGGCCTCCCCTGGCTTGGGCACTTTGGGGACCCGGACCCCCCGATCGACAGGCGCCGCCTCGCATGCCCAAATCGTTTCCGTTCCCAAGCTTGGCTCAAGTGGTGGCCGCGACGGCCAGCCGCAACATGACCAAAGCGGGCTACGTCGCGGCGGCCGCCGGCGTCGGCATGATGGTTCTTCTCACGGTCGATCCCGCCTACGAGACGGCGCATCGCTGGGTCGATGCGGTGCTGTGGGCGTGTCTGACTTTCTTCGTGTTCGAATGGGCGGTCCGGCTTCGCAGGGCTTTTCTTGCCCGCAAGCTTTGGACCTATGTGCTATCCGGTGGCGGGCTGCTCGACGCCATCTCCGCGCTGGCCATCCCACTTGCCTTCATGCTCGGCGCAAGTCCCAAATCGGCCTGGCTACTCGCCATCTTCTGGATGCTCAAGCTAGTTCCGGGGATGCCCGGCTTGCGGCCATTGCGGCGGGTGCTGGTGCTGGAATCCGGCCCGTTGCTCAGCGTGCTTGTGGTCTTCCTGATGGTACTCGGCCTCGCTTCGGTGGCGGTGCATTTTCTGGAGCGCGACGCCCAACCGACCTCGTTCGGCAGCGTGCCCGCGGCATTGTGGTGGGCGGTCGCCACGTTGACCACGACCGGATATGGCGACGTGGTACCGGTCACGCCGCTCGGCCGGCTGGTCGCGGCCGTGGTGATGATCTGCGGTCTCGGCGTGTTCGGGCTCTGGACCGGTATCCTGGCCACCGGCTTTGCCGCGGAAACCCGCCGCGACAATTTTCTCAAGACCTGGGAGTCCGTAACCAAGGTGCCGTTTTTTGCCACGCTCGGCCCCGCGGCGATCGCCGACGTCACCCACCTGCTGCGCACCATGGACCTGCCGGCGCGGGCCATGATTATCCGCAAGGGACAGGTCGGCGACTGCATGTATTTCATCGCCGAAGGCGAGGTCGAGGTCGATTTGCCGGGCAAGAAAGTCGCGCTCGGCGAAGGCGCGTTCTTCGGCGAGATGGCGCTGCTCGGCAATAATTTGCGTTCCGCCAATATCACCACCACGCAAGTGTCGAAGCTGTTGGTGCTCGATCTCGTGGACTTCCGCCTGCTGATGGCGCGCCATCCCGATTTGGCCGCGACGATCGACGCCGAGGCCAAGCGGCGGGCGTTGGAGAATAAATGATGGTGAGAAACAAATCCGATGCCGGCGAAGCGAGCGCGCCGGTGCTCGAGGTCGACGGCCGTCGCGCCACCATCCGCCTGAACCGGCCAAAGCATTTGAACCGGCTGCAGGCCGACGATCTCGATGCGCTGCTAAGCCTGTTCGACCGAATCGAAAGCGATCCCGCGATCAGGGTGATGGTATTGACCGGGACCGGGCGGGCTTTCAGCGCCGGATATGATCTCGGCTCGATCGCCGAGCGCGCCGGCGCTGACCAACCGAGCGCCGGCTCGGCCTTCGAGGTCGTCGTCAACCGGCTGGAAGACCTCGCGGTGCCGACGATCTGTCGGCTCAACGGCGGGGTCTATGGCGGCTCGACCGATCTGGCGCTGGCGTGCGATTTCCGCATCGGCGTCGATAGTTGCGAGATGTTCATGCCGGCGGCACGGCTGGGCCTGCATTATTACAAGAGCGGCATCAAACGCTATGTGTCGCGGCTCGGTGTCGACAATGCCAAACGGCTGTTTCTGACTGCCGAAAAAATAGACGCCGTTGAGATGCTGCGGATCGGTTACCTCACCGCGATGGTGCCGGCCGAGGCGCTCGACAAAGAGGTCGACAGGCTGGCCGCCGTCCTCGAAGGCAATGCGCCGGCGGCGATGGCCGGCATGAAGCGCGCCATCAATGAATTCGCCACCGGCGACCTCGACGAAGAAGCCGCCGACCGCCGCCATCGCGACAGCATGCGCGGCGCCGAGATCAAGGAGGGTATCAAGGCGTTCGCAGAAAAGCGGCCGCCGAAATTCTAGCAAATGTTACCCGTACTGCGAGCGACGAACCCTCCGCGTTTTACGATTGAAGGTTGCTGACGTTTGGCCTACGCTACGAAGCGGGGCGCTTTGAATGCAGAATTTAGAGCCATATTGGGGGCGGCGGGCGCTGGATTTCGTCGACGCGATCGAGGCGTCGAAGACGACCGCCTGCGTCATATCCCAATTTGAACGAATGATCGGCCATTTCGGCTTTCACGCCTACATCATGGCGGGCATCCCGACATCGGGACAATCGCTCGAGCAATTGACGATCGCGAGCGGCTGGCCGGCGGAATGGTTCGAACTCTATAGCCGTGAAAACCTGAGCGCCGTCGATCCCGTTCCCAGACATTGCTTCAACACGTTGAACCCGTTTGAGTGGCGAGAAGCGCCTTATGATCGGGAGCATGACCAACCTGCTCATCGCGTGATGACGCGCGCTCGCGATTTTCGATTTCATGAGGGCTTCTGCATACCGATCCATTATGACGATGCGACCGGCGCGATCAGCATCGCGGGCGAACGCCCCGACCTCGATCCGGAAATAAAGAGCGCGCTTCATCTCATGAGCGTTTTTACCTACGGCAGGCTTCGAACGCTCTCCCGGCCAAACCCGGTCACGACAGACCGGCGACTGTCCGCCATCGAAGCGGAAGTGCTGCGGTGGGCGGCGCGCGGAAAAACCGCCTGGGAAACCAGCCGAATCCTGCACATCTCGGAGCGAAATGTGCGCTGGCATCTTGAAGAAGCGCAACGAAAAATGATGACGAAAAACAAAACGGCGACTGTCGCGATGGCGATTGTCAACCGCGAAATCCTGCTCTGAACTGGGAGTTCTTCCAGTAGATCAATTTTTCTTCATCGGCATGATCCCGCTTGATTGAATCAGCAATCAAGCGGTGGCTTCGATGCCGGAAATTCACGTCGTTCGAAAAGACAATCGGCATCTCTACGAAAGTTATTTCGACCCTTATTTCCGGCTGCGTCACAACATCTATGTCAAGCAGCGCAAATGGATGGCGCTCGATCGTCCGGACGGACGCGAGATCGACCAGTTTGACACCGAAGACGCGGTCTACTTGTTTTGCATCGACGACGGGCAATTGATCGGCGCCATGCGCGCCGTCCCGACACTGTCGCCGACGTTGATGAGCGACATTTTTCCGTATCTCAACATCCGCGGGCAGATCCGGCGACCCGACGTCTATGAGCTTTCGCGTATCTTTGTTATTCCGGAACGACGCGGCGAGCACGCGGGCCCCCGTGTCGAAATGCTGCTCCTGACCGCAATCATGGAATACGGCGTCAGTATCGGTTTGACCGGGTTCACCATTGTTTTGGAGTCCTGGTGGCTGCCTCGGTTCCAGCGGTACGGCTGGAAAGCTCATCCGCTGGGGCTGCCACAGACTATCGACGGCATGTCGGTTCTGGCTGTGCTCGTCGATTGCGATGACACGACTTGGATGTCGCTTTGCCGACAGATCGGCTTGACGGAGCCGACGCTGACTTGGCGCGGCCTCCTCGCTATCGATCGTCTGGCTTTACCGGATATTTCGACTCTTCACCCAACAAGCGTTCAGCCAACGCGATGACCTCTTCAAGGTGTGCCTTGTTTCGTAGCTTGAGAAAGCACTTCATTAGCCGAAGCCCAAGAATAGCGTTTTCGTCACCCTTCAGCGCTGCAAGCTTTGGTGTCATTGGGATGGAATTCATGCCGATATCCAAGTTTAAAGCTGTGACTCAACCTTCCCTCGACGGAATCATCACGCAATTGCAATTATGCATTGTCGACGCCAAGGCACTACAACTCAAAATGTTGCAGCGTCTTTTGTCAATAGCGCTGCTGCAAGCATATGAAGATAACGAAGAATCCGGAGACGAAGGCCAGGAATGATGGCCTCGAAATCTATTCGTCGACGAACGTGACGGTATCCGCAAGGCTCGCACGCGAGGTGCGATAGCTATTGATTCGGTGACCGTGGTCCGGGAAGCCGAACGAAATCCCACACACCACCCGACGATCATCACCGAGCTTGAAGTGACGTCGGATCAGGCCGGAGCGACGGGCAAGTGCTGCCTGCGCGATGCTGCCGAGACCCGAGGCCTGCGCGGCGAGCATAAAGTTGCCGACGTAAGCGCCGCAATCGATCGCGCCGTAAATGCCGAGCGCTTCGTCGGTGTGAACGATGGCAACGTGCGGCGCACCGAAGAAATTGTAATTCTCAAGCGCCTGCTTCGCGTAAGCCGCCTTGTCGCCACGCGGAATGCCGAGCGTGTTGTAAAGCTGGAAGCCGCTTTCGCGGCGGCGCGCGAGGTAGACGCCGCGATATTCGCGCGGAAACGCAAAGTCGCCGTCTTCCACCGCACCCGAAGCCGCTTCGGCGTAGATTTCCTTTCGGAAGCGCTCCTTGGCCTCGCCGCTTGCGATCACGATTTGCCACGGCTGGCTGTTGCACCACGACGCCGTGCGCTGGGCCACCGTCAAGATGCGATCGATGGACGGCCGCGGCACCGGATCGGGCCGGAACGCGCGGCACGAATAACGTTCGTTGAGCAGGTCTTCGAGAACGTCGATCCGCGTGGTTTCGGTTTCGCTATCCATCGCATTATCGCCTCTGTTGGAACCGCATCCGGGGGCACGTTCCGTTCATCGCCCCTTGGTCGGAATCTTGTTGAACGGCACATCCTTGTCGACGCGGATGTCGGCAGGCAGACCGAGTACGCGCTCGGCGATGATGTTGCGAAGGATTTCGTCGGTGCCGCCGGCGATGCGCATCGAGGGCGACGACATCAGCATCGCTTGGAATTGTCCGGCCGCCTCCGTGCTTTCCGGATCGGTGAGCACGCCGTTCGCGCCCTGCAGATCCATCGCATAAGTCGCGATGTCCTGCAGCATGACGCCGGCCACGAGCTTGCCGATCGAGTTCTCCGGCCCCGGGCGCTCGCCTTTGGAAAGCGCCGAGATCGCGCGGTAACTCGTGTATTTCAAGCCCGAGTCCTTCACCGCCCATTGGGCGAGCCGGGAGCGCGTGGCGCGATCATCCATCGCCGGACCCTCCACGGTCATCAGATTGCTGCAGAACTCAAACAGTTCGGCAAAGCCGGTCGCGAGCCGTGAACCGATCGACATCCGTTCGTTCATCAGCGTAGTCAGCGAGACGTTCCAGCCGTCGCCGACCGCGCCCAGCCGCTGCGAATCCGGAATGCGCAAATCGGTGAAGAACACCTCGTTGAAGTCCTGCATGCCGTTGGCCTGCTTGATCGGCTTGACCTCCACACCCTTCGCCTTCATGTCGATGAAGAACATCGTCAGGCCCTTGTGCTTGGGCACATGGGGATCGGTGCGGGTGATGAGAATGCCATAATCCGAGTAATGCGCGCCGGACGTCCAGATTTTCTGGCCGTTGATGACCCAATGATCGCCATCGCGCTCGGCGCGGGTGCGCAAGCCAGCGACGTCGGATCCCGCCGACGGCTCGGAAAACAATTGGCACCAGATTTCCTCGCCGGACGCGAGCTTCGGCAGATACCGCCGTTTGTCGGCTTCGCTGCCATAGGCCATCAGCGTCGGCCCGCACATGCCCTCGCCGATCTGGAACGGGCTGGTCAATTTGCCGTAGACGCCTTCTTCCTGCTGAAAGATCACGCGTTCGACCGGACTCGCACCGCGCCCGCCATATTCCTGCGGCCAATGCAGGCAGACCCAGCCGCCCTCGGCCTTCTTCTTCTGCCACGCCTTCGCGACCTGGACGATGTCGGCGCTCTTCAGCTTGATCCGCCCGAGCGAGGACTGGGAAAGCTCCGCCTCCAATTCCTTCGGCGCGTTGGCCTCGATCCATTGGCGGGCTTGCTTGCGGAAAGCTGCTTCCTGCGGGGTGTCGTCGAAGTTCATAACGATTCCTCGTCTCTGGACGTTCCCCGGATGCGGCGCAGCGCGCTTGCGGTGCGCTGCTGATCCGGGGTCCATCGAACTGGGCTTGGGTCCCGGCTCTGCGGAGCAGCGTAAGCACGCTGCACCGCGTCCGGGACACGATTGACTCCTACGCCGCGTTCCTCTTCCGCATCCGTTCGATCAACACGTCCTCCCAATACGACAGACTGCCGAGCGAGAGCGCGGTGGCGTTGGCGCGGCGATAATACATGTGGCAGTCGAATTCCCAGGTGAAACCCATGCCGCCATGCACCTGGATGTTGTTCTTGGCGCAATGCTGAAATGCCTGCGTCGCGCTGATCCGCGCCGCGGCCGCGGCCTCCGGCAATTCCGCCGCGTCGGTCGAAAGCGCCCAGGCGGCGTAATAGCAATTCGACCACGCCAAGGTCGCCGAGACGTACATGTCGGCGAGCATGTGTTTCACCGCCTGGAACGAGCCGATCGGCCGGCCGAAGGCAATGCGATCGAGCGCGTAGTCGCGACCCATTTCGAGCGCGCGATCGGCGCCGCCGATTTGCTCGAACGCCGTCAGCACGGCGGCGCGGTCGAGCACGCGCGACAGAAGGCTCCAGCCTTCGTTCGCGGGCCCGAGCGGCTCGGCCTTGCAATCGTTGAAGACGAGTTCGGCCTGGCCGCGCGTCGGATCGACATTACTGAGACTTCTCGCGGCGACGCCTTGCGCCTTCAGGTCCACCAAAAACAGTGCGATGTCGGTCTCGCCGCCGCTTACGCCGGTGCGCGCGGCGACGATGGCGAAATCGGCGATCGCGCCGTCGGCTACCGGCTTCTTCACGCCATTGAGATGACCGCTCGTGCCGGTGAGCTTGATCGCGTTTGGCGATGGATTGCCCTGTCCCTCGAACAGCGCCAGCGTGCCGATCGCTTCGCCCGAGGCGATCAGGGGAAGCCATTTTTGTTTTTGCGCTTCGCTGCCGGCGAGCAGAAGGGCTTCGGCGGCGAGATAGACCGTGGAGGAAAACGGTACTGGCGCCAGCGCACGACCCATCTCTTCGGCGATCACGCAAAGCTCGAGATAGCCGGCACCGGCACCGCCATAAGTTTCCGGAATCGCCACGCCGAGAAAGCCCAACTCAGAAAGGCCCTTCCACAAATCGCGGTCATACGGCGCCTCGCCGTCGAGCACCGCGCGCGCCGCCTTGGGCGGACATTTCTCGATGAGAAATTTTCGCGCTTCGTTGCGGAGCTGCTTTTGCTCGTCGGAGAAATCGAAATCCATAGGCCTTGCCTTACCGCGGCGCCATGCGGATCGCGCCGTCGAGCCGGATCGTCTCGCCGTTGAGCATCGCATTCTCCACGATGTGCACCGCGAGATTGCCATATTCGGAAGGATCGCCGAGCCGGGTCGGATGCGGCACTTGCCCGCCCAGGCTGGTGCGCGCTTCCTCGCTCAAGCCCATCAACAGCGGCGTCAGAAACAGGCCGGGCGCGATGGTGTTGACGCGAATTTTGTGCTGGGCGAGATCGCGCGCCGCCGGCAGCGTCAAACCGACCACGCCGCCTTTGGACGCCGAATAGGCGATCTGGCCGATCTGGCCTTCGAAGGCCGCGACGCTCGCGGTGTTGATGATGACACCGCGCTCCTCGCCCACGGGCGCTTCGGTCAGAAGTCGCTCGGCGAACAAGCGAAGCACGTTGAACGTGCCGATCAGATTGACATTGATGACGCGCGCGAACGCGGCCAGCGGATAGACGCCGCTCTTGCCGACGATGCGTTGCGATCCGCCGATCCCGGCGCAATTCACCAGCACCCGCGCGATGCCGTGGGCGGCTTCGGCTTTGGCAATTGCCGCCTTGACCTGATCCTCGTCGGTGACGTCGGCGGGAACGGCGATGCCTTTCACCTCCGCCGCGATCTTTTCGGCGTTCTCTTTGCTTTGATCGAGCACGGCGACTTTCGCGCCTTTCGCAGCCATCGCGCGCGCGGTGGCGGCGCCGAGACCGGAGCCCCCGCCGGTGACGAGAACGGCAATGTCTTTTAACTGCATCGATTGAGACCTTTCCTCGAATTTTTCCTCGAACCTTTTATGAGAGAGAGAAGCCGATGTACGCGCCGCGCTCAAGCGTTTATTGCAAGAGCAAACCGATTGATCCGGGCACGCGCATCGCCTATTCGGAACAGGCGGCATGACGGAAACAAATAGTCGTGCGAATATAACCACCCATGAATGCAGCCACCCACCTCCCCGACATCCCACTGCCGCCCGGCATTCGCGCGCGTTGCGTCGACAATATCAACGGCCTGCGCATGCATGTGCTGGAGGCCGGCTTCGAGACGCGCGGCCGGCCTTGCGTGTTGTTGCTCCACGGCTTTCCCGAACTTGGCTTTAGCTGGCGCAAGGTGATGCCGACACTCGCCGCGGCCGGCTATCATGTGATCGCGCCGGACCAACGCGGCTATGGCCGCACCACCGGCTGGGATGCGAATTACGACGGCGACCTCGCTCCGTTCCGATTGCTCAATCTGGTGCGCGACGCGCTCGGGCTGGTATCCGCGTTCGGCTACCGCGCGGTCGATTTGGTCGGCCACGATTTCGGCTCTCACGTCGCCGCGTGGTGCGCGCTGGTGCGGCCCGACGTGTTTCGATCGGTGGTCTTGATGAGCGCGCCGTTCGCCGGACCGCCGCCGCTGCCGTTCGATACGCTGGATACGCCGCCGCGACCGAAGCCGGACGATCCCGTGCATCGCGAACTCGCGGCGTTGCCGCGGCCGCGCAAGCATTACCAATGGTATTATTCGACACGACAAGCCGATGCGGATATGCACCACGCCCCGCAAGGCGTGCATGATTTCCTGCGCGCCTATTATCATCACAAGAGCGCGGACTGGAAAGCCAACGCGCCCTCACCGCTCAAATCCTGGAGCGCAAGTGAGCTGGCAAAACTGCCGACTTATTATGTGATGGATCTTGCGCGCACCATGCCGGAGACAGTCGCGGCAGAAATGCCGTCCGCGGCGACAATCGCCGCCAACCGATGGCTGCCCGACAGCGAATTGTCTTTCTACAGCGCCGAGTATCAACGCACCGGATTTCAGGGCGGCTTGCAATGGTATCGCTGCGGCACCTCGGGCGCGTTCACGTCCGAGCTTGAAACCTTTTCCGGCCGCAGCATCGAGGTGCCGTCCTGCTTCATTTCGGGCAAACGGGATTGGGGCACCTATCAGCGTCCCGGCGTCTATGAGACGATGCAGAAGAGTACCTGCACGCGAATGCTCGGCTGTCATCTGGTCGAGGGCGCCGGCCACTGGGTGCAGCAGGAGCAGCCCGCGCGGGTCACACATTTGTTGCTGGACTTCCTTAGGCAGACCACCGGACGCGCGCCCGCAAGACAGATTTGACCCCACCCCATCGAGCGTCTATAGAATTTAGAACCATTCTAAACTTATAGGCCCACGCTGATGAAGAATTTTGCCGATTTGACCGAGCGGGAAGTGCTGGCGGTGGCGATCGCCGCCGAAGAGGAAGACAGCCGCATCTACATGAGTTTCGCGGAAGACCTCGCCGAGCGATATCCGGAATCGGCCAAAATCTTCGAGGAGATGGCGGAGGAAGAAAAAGGCCACCGCCACATGCTGCTCGAAATGTACGAAAAGCGTTTCGGCAGCAACCTCCCGCCCATTCGCCGCGACAACGTCAAAGGCTTTTTGCGCCGCCGTCCGATTTGGCTGACGAAAAATCTTTCGCTCGACGCCATGCGCAAGGAAGCCGCGACGATGGAGTTCGAAGCCGCGCGCTTCTATGTCAAAGCCGCCGAACAGACCCAGGACGTCGGCGTCCGTAGATTGCTCGGCGATCTCGCCGAAGCGGAAAAAGGCCACGAAAACGTGGCCGCAAAACTGACCGACAAGATCCTCAGCCCCGACGTGCGCGCGGAAGAGGACAAAACACGCCGGCGCGTGTTCGTGCTGCAATATGTCCAGCCCGGCCTCGCGGGCTTGATGGACGGATCGGTCTCCACGCTCGCGCCGCTGTTCGCGGCCGCCTTTGCCACGCATCACAATTGGCAGGCATTTTTGGTCGGGCTTGCCGCTTCGATCGGCGCCGGCATCAGCATGGGATTTGCGGAGGCGTTATCGGACGACGGATCGTTGACCGGGCGCGGCTCACCTTGGCTGCGCGGCCTGACCTGCGGCTTGATGACGACGATCGGCGGTCTCGGCCACACCATGCCGTATCTGGTGCCGGATTCATGGGCGAACGCGTTCTGGGTCGCGACGGGACTCGCGAGCATCGTGGTGTTCTTCGAATTGTGGGCGATCGCCTATATTCGCGCGCGCTATATGGATACGCCGTTCCTTCAAGCCGTGTTTCAGATCGTGCTCGGCGGCGTCATCGTGCTCGGGGTCGGCATTCTCATCGGCGCGGCTTGACGTAGAGCGTTTTCGAGCGAAGTGGATACCGGTTCGCGTTAAGAAAACGCGTCAAAACAAAGAAATAGAGCCTCCGTTCCGATTCAATCGGAACGGAGGCTCTAAGCCGTCCTCAGCAATTCGGCAATTGCCGCCATGCCGACGGCCCGCTCGCCGAGCAGATGGTCCGCGATCGCGCGTTGCGTTGCATCTTCCGTGAGCCGGAACGGGTCGCTGACTAAGACCCGGTGATCGATCACGAGACGCGACAACAACAACCTTCGTGCGTCGCCGCGCATCGCCTGGATGCGCCCGCCTTCCCACGCCAGCGCCACCGCGCTTGCGACATGATAGAGCAGGCTGGTGGCGCGGCGCGCTTCCGCCTCATTGTCAGCGTGGCCCGCCACGTCGCGGGCGAAGCGAACCGCGCGGTCGGTGAGGTCGCGCAAGCGGTCCCGCCAAGCTTGCGGCACGTTTGCGCTGTCGTCGAGGCGGGCGTGCAGATCGGCGGCCAACGCGGCCTCGGCGCCGTGGCGCCCGACCGCGCGCTTGAGCGCATCGAGCGCGACGATATTGCCGGTGCCTTCCCAGATCGAGCCGAGATGGGCGTCGCGCAGCAGCTTGGCTGTTGCAAATTCCTCGATGTAACCGATGCCGCCGCGCATCTCGAGCGCGTCGCCGCAAACCTTGCGGGCATCGCGCGTGGCGCGAAATTTCAACGTCGGCGTCAGAATGCGCAACAATGCCGCAGCATCCTGGCTTCCCGCTTCCGCGCGGTCGAGCGCGTCGGCGGTCAAAAAGCTCATCGACAGCGCCTGCTCGGTCGCAAGCATGATCTTCATCAATTGCCGCCGCGCCAGCGGCAGATCGATGATGCGGCTTCCGAACACCTCGCGATGTTGCGCCACCATCATCGCGTCGTGTTGCGCGCGGCGCATCAGTGCGGTGGATTTGACGCCGTTGGAAAGCCGCGACGAATTGACCATCTCCGCCATCTGCACAAAGCCGCGATCGAGCTTTCCCACCGCATAGGCGATCGCGCCCTCGAGCTTGATCTCGCCCGACGCCATCGAGCGCGTGCCGAGTTTGTCTTTCAGGCGAACGATCCGATAGTGATTCGGTGAGCCGTCATCGAGCACCCTCGGCATCAAAAAAAGCCCGACGCCGCGCGTGCCACCTGGCGCGCCTTGCGGCCTTGCCAGCAGCATCACGATTTGCGCGTCCGCGTTCGAGCAGAACCATTTCTCACCCCATAGCCGCCACCGGTCGCCTTCCTGAACCGCCATGGTGGTGAGCGTGCCGACGTCGGAGCCGCCCTCCTTCTCGGTCATGAACTGACCGCCTTGCGTCAGCCGGTCCATGTCGGTCTGGGTGAGGCCGTCGAGATATTTTTCCTTCAACGCCTCGCTGCCGAAATTCGCGAGCAGCTTGGCGCAGCCGTCGGTGACGTTGATCGGGCAACCGAGACCGAACTCCGCCTGGTTGAAGAGGAAGGTGAAAGCGTGCTTCGCCACCACCGGATAAGGCTGCGGCCAGCCCAAAATGCCCTTGCGCAGCGACATCGCGTGAATGCCGAATTCGCCAAAGGCAACGCGCTCCAGCTCGCGATAGGCCGGATGATATTCGATCCACTGGACGTCGCGGCCGAACTTGTCGCGCGGATGCAGCACCGGCACATGCCGGTCGGCGAGCCGCGCGCATTCGTCGAGGTGCCCGCCGGCGAGCGCGCCCAACCGATCCAGATGCGGCTCGATGTGATTGAACAGCGTCTCGGGCAGATAGATACGAAGCAAATCGGTCAGCGCCGAATCGGCGCGATAGAAATTCATCCCCGACGTATCCGGCGCGAGCCTATTCGCGCGTTCGGCATCCGCAGCGATGTGAACCTTGGCCGTCACGGCGCTTCCTCAAGTTTTGATCGTCTTTGTATTTGATCATGCCCCTGATAGGCTGACGAATAAAGCCCCACCGCAAGTTCGACCCGGAGAATCGCCGATGCAGACGCCAAGCTACAAAACCGCTTTGATCGTCGGCGCCGGCGCCGGCCTGAGTGCCTCGCTCGCGCGCCTGTTGGCCCGCCAAGGCATCCGCGTCGCGCTGGCGGCACGCCAAATCGAAAAGCTCGGCGCGCTCTGCGCCGAGACCGGCGCCCGCGCCTTCGCCTGCAACGCCACCGACGCGGACGAGGTCGAGCGCCTGTTTGGCCTCGTTGAGCGCGAGATGGGGGCGCCCGACGTGTTGGTTTATAACGCGAGCGGCAGAGCCCGCGGCGCGTTCGTCGAACTGGCACCCGCCGACGTCGCGCAGGCGATTGCCGTCAGCGCATTCGGCGGTTTTCTGGTGGCGCAACAGGCCGCGAAGCGGATGCTGCCCAACAACCACGGCGCCATCCTGTTCACCGGAGCTTCCGCGAGCGTCAAGGGCTATCCGCAATCGGCGCCGTTCGCGATGGGGAAATTCGCGCTGCGCGGGCTTGCGCAAAGCATGGCGCGCGAATTGTCGCCGCAAGGAATTCACGTCGCGCATTTCGTCATCGACGGCGGCATTCGAAGTCACGCGCGAACCGAGCCTGAGGACAAGCCCGATTCGATGCTCGATCCCGACGCGATTGCCTTGAATTACTGGAACGTGCTGCAGCAGCCGCGCAGCGCCTGGACCTGGGAAATGGAATTGCGGCCGTGGGTGGAGAGGTTTTGATCTAAATTTTCAAACCGCCGCGTGACGCGCGATCTGCTCGGCAACCAACCTCCAGCTCGCACACGGAATGTCCCGCGGCTCGACGTCGATATGTCTCTCGAAGCGCACCAGCTTCCAATCGCCGGGGCTCGGCGCAAAACCATAACCGGATTTGCGTGCCAGCGCGATCATCGCCACGTTGGAGCGCAAGGTATCGCCGAACAGGCGCTTGGCGCCAAAGCTGGCGGCGCGGCATTCGAGGTTGTTGAGCAGCGCCGAGCCGATCCCGTGGCCTTGCCAACGATCGTCGACCGAAAGGCCGAACTCGAAATTGTCGTTCTCGAACCCATAGCGGGCTTCGCCGACGATGGTCTCAACGCCGTCGATCGTCATGAGCGCGATCACGCTGAAGCGGTCGCTCTCGCCGGCGTGGGTGAAATGATCGAGCTCGCTTTGCGGAAGCTCGCTCATGCCGCCGAGGAAGCGATTGTAGCGGGAGCGGACCGAGAGTGAGCGGAAGTAATTCTGTAATGCTTGGGCGTCCCGCGGTTCGACAAACCGCACCGTGAGCGACTTACCGTTCCGCAACCGCAGACCGTCGGAATGCTGCCGAAGCTGGTTGAGAACGAGCGTGGCCATCGCCAAAGCTCCCATTGGTTCGGGACGGAGGGCGGCCACTCAAGCCCGCCAAAATGGCTTTTCGGCCTCGCGAACGACGTCGCTCCATGACAACCCGACATCGTGCAGGTCGCGCTCGGACCATCGCGCCAATTCGCGCCGCTCGAGCCGCCGCTTGCGCCAAAGGCGAAGGGTCTCGCCGAACTGGGCGAAAATGCCAGAACCATGATTATTTATCATCGTCTCATGTGTGGATGTGGACATTTTCATTTCCAAAAGCTAACTTGTTTCCTGCAATATCAGCGCTAATTGAGCTTTCCACAAACGACACTTTGTAGCGCTTTGCATGACATAAATTCATGTATCAGCGGTCCGACAAATGACCCCCCGGCTGCCCTCGCTCAATGGATTGCGGGCCTTCGAGGCCGCGGCGCGGCATTTGAGCTTCACGCTTGCGGCTGCCGAGCTGAACGTCACGCAGACCGCGATCAGCCATCAGATCCGGCGGCTGGAGCAGGAATTGGGGATTCGCCTGTTCGTCCGGCAAAACCGCGCGCTGAGCCTGACGCCGGAGGCCAAGGACTATCTCCCGGGCATTCGCGCCGCGTTCAACGATCTGCGGCTCGCGACCGACCGGTTGCTGCGCAAAGACAACGACAACGTACTGACGGTCTCCACGTTGGCGTCGCTCGCCGCGAAATGGCTGCTGCCGCGGCTTTCTCGTTTTCAGGAATCTCATCCCGGTATCGACGTCCGCATCACCACCTCGACGAGCCTCGTCGATTTCAAGTCGGGCGACGTCGATGCCGCGATCCGCTATGGCCGCGGCCAATGGCCGGGCCTGCGCGCCGATTGGCTGATGGCCGACGAACTGTTTCCGGTATGCAGCCCGGCACTACTCAAAGGCGACAAGCCCTTGCTGCGCCCGGAAGACCTTGCCCACCAGACGTTGCTCCACTCCAGCGGGGTCTATGACGACGATTGGCGACTGTGGCTCACCGCAGCGGGACTGCCCGGCAATATCTCAAAGCAACCGGGGGTGACCTTCGATCTGATTTTCATGACCGTGCAGGCGGCAATCGACGGCGTCGGTGTCGCCATGGGCCGCACCTCCTATGTGGAAGCCGATATCGCCAAGGGCCGCCTGGTGGCGCCCTTCAAGATCGCGCTGCCGGCCAACGCCGGTTTCTATCTTGTTTCGCCCGAGGCACGGGCGGATTCGCCCAAGCTCTCAGCATTCCGACAATGGCTGAGCGGTTCGGTGCAGAACAAGCCCTGAAGGACGGCCTGCGTATGACGTATTACCTTACTTAACTCCGCATTTTCGGTTGGTCACGCCGCGCGAGCGTGGCAGATTGCCCGCGAGAAGAATTCGAAACGGGAAAGAAACGCGCCCATGTCGCAAACCTCGGTGTCGCAAACCCCAGAGATGCAGCCCCCGGCGATCAAATCGCGCCTTGGCGCCATCCTGCGCTCGACCAGCGGCAATTTCCTCGAACAATTCGATTTCTTCCTGTTCGGCTTTTATGCTCCCTACATCGCAAGAGCGTTCTTTCCGTCCGAGAACGAGACCGCCGCGCTTCTCAACACTTTCGGCGTATTTTGGCTCGGTGCCTTGATGCGTCCGGTCGGCGCGATCGTGCTTGGCGCCTATATCGACCGGATCGGCCGCCGCAAGGGCCTGATCGTAACCTTGGCGATCATGGCGATAGGCACCGTGGTGATCGCGGTCTGCCCGACCTACGCCACGATCGGGGTGGCCGCGCCGATCCTCGTGCTGATCGGCCGCTTGCTGCAAGGCTTCTCCGCCGGCGTCGAGCTCGGCGGCGTCTCGGTTTATCTGGCCGAGATTTCCACGCCCGGCCACAAGGGGTTTTACACCTCGTTCCAATCTGCCAGCCAGCAGGTCGCGATCTTCGTCGCCGCGATCATCGGATATGCGTTGAACGAGGCAATGCCGGCGGCGGCCGTCGCGGCCTGGGGATGGCGCATTCCATTCTTCATCGGCTGCCTCATCATTCCCTTCATCTTCTTTTTGCGACGGACGCTGGAAGAAACGCCGGTGTTCCTGGCGATGAAGCGACATCCCTCCGCAAGGGAAGTCTTCGCCTCCGCCGCGGCCAACTGGCAGATCATCGCGCTCGGCATGATGCTCACCGCCATGACGACCGTGACGTTCTATTTCGTCACCGTCTATACGCCGACGTTCGGCAAGAGCGTGCTCAAGCTTTCGACCAGCGACAGTCTCATCGTCACGCTGCTGGTGGCGGTGACGAATTTCATCTGGCTGCCGGTCGGCGGCGCCATTTCCGATCGTGTCGGGCGCAGACCAGTGTTGCTCGCGATCGCAACGCTGTCGCTTGTCACCGCCTATCCCGCCTTGAGCTGGCTGACGTCGTCGCCGAGTTTCGGCAAGATGCTGCAGGTGGAATTGATGTTCTCGTTCTATTTCGGCATCTATAACGGCGCAATGGTCGCGGCCCTGACCGAAATCGTGCCTTCTCATGTTCGCACCACCTGCTTCTCGCTCGCCTTCAGCCTCGCCGCGGCCTTGTTCGGAACCTTCACTCCCTTCGCATCGACGAAGCTGATCGATTCGACCGGCGACAAGGCCTCGCCCGGCTTCTGGCTGATGTGCGCCGCGGCGAGCGGCATCATCGCCGCGCTCGTCATCTATCGCGCGAGCGCGGTTGAACGGCGCGAAGCCGTCGCAACCTAAACGGCCGGTTTTGCTTTCCATGCAAACGAGATAACAAGGCGGCATGGTCGATTTGAACCGTAAATTCGACGTGCTCGTGATCGGCGGCGGCAATGCCGCGCTGTGCGCCGCGATCAGCGCGCGGCGGGCGGGTGCTGAGGTGCTGGTGCTGGAAGGCGCGCCGAAATTCTATCGCGGCGGCAACACCCGCCACACCCGCAACATGCGTTGCGCCCATGACGCCGCGACCGATATCCTCACCGGGCCTTATACCGAGCAGGAATTCTGGGACGATTTGCTGCGCGTCACCGACGGGCAGACCGACGAGGAACTGGCGCGCTTCATGATAAGAGAGTCGAAGGACATTCTTAGCTGGATCGTCGAACAGGGCGTGCGCTGGCAGCCTTCGCTCGGCGGCACGCTGAGCCTCGGGCGGACCAATTCGTTCTTTCTCGGCGGCGGCCGGGCCATGCTGAACGCGCTTTATCTGACCGCCGAACGGCTTGGCGTCGAGATTCTCTACGACGCCGAGGTGACCGATCTCAAAGTCGACGACGGCATGTTTCTTTCCGCGACCCTCGAGCAACCGGATGGCCGCGCCGAAGTCCGCGCCTCGACGCTGGTCGCCGCCGCCGGCGGCTTTGAGGCCAATATCGAATGGCTGAAGGAATATTGGGGCGAGGCCGCCGATAATTTCCTGATTCGCGGCACGCCCTATAATCGTGGCTCGATCCTCAAAATGCTGCTCAATAACGGCGTGCAAGAGGTCGGTGACCCCACGCAATGCCACGCGGTCGCGATCGACGCGCGCGCACCGAAATTCGACGGCGGCATCATCACGCGGCACGATTCCGTCGTGTTCGGTGTAGTCGTCAACAAGAACGCCGAACGATTTTATGACGAAGGCGAGGATATCTGGCCGAAGCGCTACGCGATCTGGGGTCGACTCGTAGCCGCGCAACCCGACCAGATCGCCTACATCATTTTTGACGCGAGTTCGCGCAACAGTTTTATGCCGACACTGTTCCCGCCGATCGAGGCCGGTTCGATCACTGAGCTGGCCTCCAAACTCGACCTCGATCCGAACGCGCTGGAAAAAACCATTGGCGATTTCAACGCGGCGGTGCGCCCCGGCACTTTCGATCACACGATCCTCGATGATTGCCGCACCGAAGGGTTGACGCCGCCGAAAAGCCATTGGGCGCGGCGGATCGAGACGCCGCCTTATTATGCCTATCCGGTGCGCCCGGGTATCACCTTCACCTATCTGGGCACCCGTGTGAACAAACAGGCGCGCATGCTGATGAAGAACGGCACGCCTTCCGCCAATATGTTCGCAGCCGGCGAGATCATGGCCGGCAATGTGCTCGGCAAAGGCTACGCGGCCGGCATGGGCATGACCATCGGCAGCGTGTTCGGCCGTATCGCCGGACGGGAAGCGGCGCAACATGCGCGAAATTAGCTTCATGCGACCAAGGGAGAAATCCATGTCGCGCTTTGCGATAGCTGCCGCTGCGGCGGCTCTGACAGCCATGACATCGGCGAGAGCCACTGAGCCGATCACGTTGCGCGACATGGGTTCGTTCCATGTCGGCGGGCGCCTCGTCGAAATCAGCGGCAAGCCGGTCAGGGAAATCGTGTTCACGCCGGGCGGCGTGCCGGCAAAAGTCGATCCGAACGGCACCTATCAGGTCGAGCAGATGTATGTGCAATACTTCCTGCCGGCCAACGAACGTGGCGCCTATCCGCTGCTGATGTGGCATGGCGGCGGCTTGACCGGGGTCACCTGGGAGACCACCCCCGACGGCCGCGAAGGCTGGCTGAACTATTTCCTGCGCAAGGGCTGGAGCGTTTACAATTCCGACGCGGTCGAGCGCGGCCGTGCCGGCTGGGCGCAATATCCCGAGATTTTCAAAAGCGAGCCGGTGTTCCTGACCACGGCCAATCCGTTCGAACGCTTTCGCATCGGCGACGGCCCAAACTCCTACGATCCCGATCCCGCCAAGCGAAAGTTGATGCCGGGCAGCCAATTTCCGAACGAGGCATACGAGAATTTCGTCAAGCAAGGCGTGCCGCGCTGGACCACCAATGACGACGCGACGATCGCGGCCTATCTCGCCGAAATCGACCGCGTCGGCCCGTGCATCATCATGGTCCACAGCCAGGCAGGCAGTTTCGGCTTCAAGGTCGCGCAGGCGCGGCCCGACAAAGTCAAGGCGCTGATCGCGGTCGAGCCGGCCGGCGTCGGCGATCCCGCCCGTGTCGAAGTGCTGAAGAATATTCCGACGCTGATCGTCTATGGCGACTACATCGAGCGCGAGTCGCGGTGGCCCAAAATGCGCGCGACCGGCCTGGCCTTCGCGGAAGGCATCAAGGCCGCGGGCGGGAGCGTCGATGTCGTCGATCTGCCGCAGGCCGGCATCAAGGGTAACTCGCACATGATCATGATGGACAAGAACAACGCCGAGGTCGCCGGCTTGATCCAAAAATGGCTCGAAGGCAAAGGCCTGACCAAATAACTCCAAGTTTTGCCTGAACTGGAAAAGATAAGCGGCGCCAAATGCACGGAACGAGAATCCTTGAAGAAGCCGACCGCCTGATGACGGTCTGCAATTCGTGCCGTTATTGCGAAGGCCTTTGCGCGGTATTTCCGGCGATGGAAATGCGTCGCTCGTTCTCCGATGGCGACCTCAATTACCTCGCCAATCTCTGCCACGCCTGCGGCGCCTGCTACACCGATTGCCAATTCTCGCCGCCGCATGAATTCAACGTCAACGTCCCGAAAACGCTTGCGATCGCACGCGCCGACTCCTACGCGGCCTATGCTTGGCCGCGCGCCTTCGCAGGGTTGTTTGCGCGTAATGGGCTGGCGATCAGCCTGATCGCGGCTGTGAGCGTCGCCGCATTTATTTTTGGCTTTGCGGCCTTTAACGACCGGCAGGTTCTGTTCGGAATCCATACCGGTCCGGGCGCGTTTTACAAATTGATGCCGCACACCACGATGGCGGCGCTGTTTGGCGCGGCGTTGCTCTACGCGATCGCGGCACTTGCGATGGGCGTGCGCGCGTTCTGGCGCGACATCGGCGAGCCGATCGGCATGCTGGCCGAGCCAGCATCTCTCTGGCAGGCGATGAAAGACGCTTCTCAACTGCGTTATCTCGATGGCGGCGGGGTCGGCTGCGTCAATGCGGACGAACGGCCGAGCGACCGGCGCAAGATTTATCATCATTTCACGTTCTACGGCTTTCTCTTGTGCTTCGCCTCGACCTCGGTGGCGACGCTTTATCATTATCTCTTCGCGCGCGAGGCGCCCTATCCGTGGTGGGACCTGCCGGTGGTGCTGGGCGCGGTGGGCGGCATCGGCCTGCTGATCGGGCCCGTTGGCCTTCTCGCGGAACGATGGAAGCGCGATCCCGCATTGGTCGACGAGAAGCGCACCGGCATGGATGTGGCTTTCATCGCGATGTTGTTTCTGACCGGCCTCACCGGCATGGCGCTGTTGCTTTGGCGCGACGCCGCCGCAATGGGGCCCTTGCTGGCGTTGCATCTCGGCGTGGTGTTTTCGCTGTTCATCACGATGCCGTATGGCAAGTTCGTGCACGGCATCTATCGCTTCGCAGCGTTGGTACGTTACGCGACGGAGCGGCGGCAGATCGGGCACACCTGATGAACGAACTCGTTGCGGTCGCCGAGAAAATCGCCGCCATCTTGAAGGAGCGGCGCCAGACCATCGCGGTCGCGGAATCCTCCACCGGCGGCCTGATTTCCGCGGCCCTGCTCGCGGTGCCCGGGGCGTCGGCTTATTTTCTCGGCTCCGCCGTGGTCTATACACGCGATGCGCGACGGATTCTCATGGACATCCCCGATGACGCCATGCGTGGCATCCGTTCGGCCTCGGAGCCTTACGCGAAACTGCTCGCCAGCCAAATTCGCCAACGCTTTTCCAGCGATTGGGGCCTCTCCGAAACCGGCGCCACCGGCCCCACCGGCAACCGCTACGGCGACCCCGCCGGCCATAGCTGCATGGCGGTCGCAGGTCCAGAGCCCGCGGCGATGACGCTCGAGACCGGCAACGCCGACCGTCTCGCCAACATGCATGTCTTCGCCGCGACGGCGCTGAATTTCATGCTGCGGAATTTGTCGCACTGATTGCTCACGATGTCGTCCCCCGCGCGCGTGTTTGGTCCTGGAAGATTGGCAAAATGGAATTCGGTGTAGAAGTTGGCATCCGGGGTCGCATCGTTCTTAACGGGCTTTTCGCCTGTTTGATTCTACTGAGCACTGCATCGGTGCGGGCCGAGCGCGCAAGGGAAATCGTCACCTACGATGATGTGCGCATCGAAGTAATCACCGAAGGCAGCGGGCCGCTGGTCGTTCTCCTGGCGTCGCGCGGTCGCGCAGCGGAGGATTTCGATGAGGTCGCGGCGGGAATCGCCAAGGCCGGTTTTCGTGTTCTGCGACCGCAGCCGCGCGGCGCGGGCCGCAGCGTAGGGCCGATGAAAGATCAATCGCTGCATGATTTCGCGCGCGACACGGCGGCCGTCATTCGGCACGAAGGTGGTGGTCCGGCGGTCATTGTCGGACACGCGTTCGGCAGTTGGGTTGCGCGCATGACAGCCGTCGATCATCCGCAGCTCGTGCGCGGCGTGGTGATGGTCGCTGCCGCCGCGAAGGCCTATCCGGCCGGGTTCGATGGGGCTAAGTCCCTGTCGGAAGCCGTGAGGAAGTCGGGCGACGCCGCCCTGCCCGACTCCGAGCGGCTAAATTACCTGCGCATCGCTTTTTTTGCGCCGGGAAACGACGCGAGCGTGTGGTTGCAAGGCTGGTATCCGGTCGTGGATGAGGTGCAGTTCGCGGCCGGCCGTGCAACCAGGCAGTCAGAGTGGTGGTCGGGTGGCACGGTGCCACTGCTCGATCTGCAGGCGGCGCTCGACCCTTTTAAGCCTCGCGCGATGGCGCGTGAGATGAGGGAGGAGTTCGGCGAGCGGGCGACGATAATCGTCATCCCAAATGCCAGCCACGCTTTATTGCCCGAGCAGCCGGCCGCGGTCGTCGAAGCGATCGTCGCATGGATGGGCAAGCTCCCGCAGAAGCCTTGAATTCCGAGCTTCGGGTGATACGACGGGAAAAAGCTCACTTCTCCCGGAACGCGCGCATCAACTGGTCGCTCAACGGCTTGGTGAGATAGGACAGCATGGTGCGGTCGCCGGTCTGCACGAAGGCTTCGACCGGCATGCCGGGAATCAGTTTGGCGCCGCCGAGGCGGGCGACTTCTTCCGGCGGCATCGAGACGCGGATCGTATAATAGGTTTGCCCGGTGCGCTGCTCGGTGGTGACGTCGGGCGACACGCGGCTGACGACGCCGTTGAGTTCCGGCGTGGTGCGCTGGTTGAACGCCGACAGCCGCAGCAAGGTCTTTTGTCCGATCTGCAATTTGTCGATGTCCTGCGGGTTGACCTTGGCCTCGACCTGAAGATCGTCGGCTTGCGGAACGATCATCATGATGGCATCACCGGCGGTGATCACACCGCCCACGGTATGAACGGTGGATTGCAGCACCATGCCGTTCTGCGGAGCGCGAATGTCGACGCGGCGCAACTGATCTTCGGCCGTGACCTTGCGCTCGACGAACTCGCCGATCTTATCGTTGGTCTCGCGCAAATCCTTGGAGACTTCGCTGACGAGGTCCTTGTCGATCTGAATGATCTGCAATTCGGTTTCGGTGATCTTGCCCTTGGCCTGGGCCCTTGAGGCGATGTATTGCGCGCGCTCGCCGGAGAGCCGGGCGGCGTCGCGCTCGAGCGCGGTCAGGCGCGAAATCTGTACCAGATGCTGATCGTATAGCGTGCGAACCCCGGTGAGTTCCTTCTCCACCAGCGCGATTTCCTGGTCTTTCGCCATTTCTTGCGCCGTAAGACCCGCGATCTCCTCCATCAACTGCGTGATGCGTTCCTGCAACTGCGCCTTTTGTCCGATCCTTCCATGGGTGCGAACCTCGAACAATTTGGCCTCGCTGGCGATGACGGCTTTGACATCGGGATCGTCGGAACGATCGAGTAGCGTCTTCGGAAAGACAATTTTGTCGAGGCCGCGTTGTTCGGCTTCGAGCCGCGCGGCACGCGCCCACAGCCCATCGAGGTTTTTGGTGACGATGGCGAGGCTTGCCTTGGTGACGGTGTCGTCGAGCCGCACCACCACGTCACCCGCTTTGACGAGATCGCCATCGCGTGCGCGCACCTCGCCGACGACGCCGCCGGTCGGGTGCTGCACTTTCTTCACGTTCGATTCGACGACGACCGATCCCGGTGCGATCAACGCGCCCGAAATCTGCGCCGTCGAAGCCCATCCGCCAAGCCCGCCCGCAAGCACCACGACCACCGCGAGCCCGACAACCAGATGCGCCCGGATCGACGCCCGCGCGCCCTCCTTTTCGTTGCCGTTCAGGAACTGGCTAATGAAGGTTTGGCCGATCATGATTTGATAACTCCGCCTTCGGCGACGATCTTGATCGGAGACGGTGGTGCAACCCGCTGTTGCAGCACCTGCCCGAGAACGGTTTCCTTGGGACCGAACGCCTGCATGCGGCCGTCCTTGAGGACAAGGATTTGATCGACCCCCTCGATCCCGATCGGCCGGTGCGCGACCACCACCACGATCGCGCCGCGCTCGCGGGCCGCGCGAACCGCGCGCGTCAACGCCTCGTCTCCCTCGGTGTCGAGATTGGAATTCGGCTCATCAAGCACGATAAGAAACGGATCGCCGTAAAGCGCCCGTGCCAACGCCACGCGTTGCGCCTGACCGGCCGAAAGCGCGGTCCCCTGCTCGCCGATCTGGGTGTCGTAACCCTCGCGCATCTTGACGATCATTTCGTGGACGCCGGCTTCCTTCGCGGCCGCGATGATGGATTCGGAACTGGCCTCGGGATCGAATCGACAAATATTCTGAGCGACGCTGCCGGCGAACAGTTCGACGTCCTGTGGCAAATAGCCGATGTGACGGCCGAGCACGTCGGGCGACCATTGGTCGAGCGCGGCGCCATCGAGCCGGACGTTGCCGCGCACCGGCTGCCACACGCCGACCAGCGCACGCACCAGCGACGACTTGCCCGATCCGCTCGGCCCGATCACGCCCAAGCCGTTTCCGGCCTGAAGGGCGAAGGTCACCTCCTGGACGATCACCTTTTGATCGCCCGGCGGCACGATGCTGACGGCCTCAACCGACAACTGGCTCGACGGGTTCTGCAGCAACGTCTGCGTAGCTTGCGCGGGGATCGATCCGAGCAGCCGGTTAAGGCGGTCCCAGCTTTGGCGCGCGGTGACGAAGCTTTTCCAATGCGCGATGGCGAGATCGACCGGCGCCAGCGCGCGGGCGCTCAGAATCGAGCCCGCGATGATGATGCCGGCGGTCGCTTCCTGATGAATCACGAGATAGGCGCCGACGGCGAGCACCGCCGACTGCAGGGTCATGCGCAAGACCTTGGCGATCGCGCCGAGGCCACCGGCGACATCGCTGGCGCGCTGATTGCCCGCAAGATAATTCTGGTTGGCCTCGCTCCAGCGCTTGGTCAAACGCCCGGCCATTCCCATCGCGACCAGCACTTCGGCGTTTCGTCGGCTGGTGGCGGCAAGGTCGTTGCGGCGGGCCGCGAGCCCCATCGCCTCGCGCGCCGGCTCGCGCGACATGACTTCGGTTACGACGGTGAGCGTGACCAGAATGATCGCGCCGACCAGCGCCGTCACGCCGATCATGACGTGGAAGGCGAAACAGATCGCGAGATAAAACGGCAACCACGGCAGATCGAAAAACGCACCCGGCCCCATGCCGCCGAGAAACGAACGAACATTGTCGAGGTCGCGCAGCGGTTGAAGACCCTCGTTGCGTCCGCCGACCATCAACGGCAGGCGCACGATGGTTTGGAACACGCGGGCGTTGAGGGCTTCATCGAGCGCGGTTCCGATGCGCCCCAGGATTCGTCCCCGGATCAGGTCGAGCACGCCTTGGGCGATGTACAATCCGCCGGCGAGAATCGCCAAGCCGACCAGCGTCGGCACGCTCCGGCTTGGCAGCACCCGGTCGTAAACTTCCAGCATGAAAAGCGAGCCCGTCAAATAGAGCAGGTTGATCATGCAGCTCATGATTCCGACGCCGACAAAGGCGCTGCGGCAAGCGCGCAGCGCATCGCCGAGTTCGGAACGCCGGACACCGCGAGCGACTGCCATCAATCCTGATCTCTTTGCGAAGGGGGCCTTTAGTCTTACCGGTGTTTGTAGCTATCGTCCATGTACCTGACGTTAACCTAGGATTCTGATTGGAAATGCAGGGTCATTCCGGGGTGGTGCGTTAGCACCAGACCCGGAATGACGCCCATTAACGATGTCAGAAACGGCCACCGGTCCGGAGGAGCCTCACGATCAGCAGCAGCAAAATGGCACCGATCGCGGAATAGATGATCTCGCGGACAATGCCGGTACCGAGCGCGATGCCAAGTTTTGGAAAGAGAAAACTGGCGACCAGTGCGCCGGCGACGCCGACGAGAATATCGCCGATGATTCCAAAGCCGGTGCCGCGCACGATCTTGCCGGCCAGCCAACCCGCCACTAGGCCGACGAACAAAATGACCAGAATGCCTTCATTGGATATTTGCATAAGACCCCCAGCTTGGGCGCGGCATTTCTCCGCGCCGCGTTCGAGCGAGCCTATCCATATTCGCCCGGCGTGACGACTCCAATCTACGACGTTTTGCGGACCCGATCGGGTTTGCCGCCGCGCGTCGGAAGCCGAACATATCCGTAAAGCGCTATTATTTTGCGGCGACGGCCGCACTGCGTTCCGCCAAAATGCATCGTGCGATCCGCTCCGGCCCTACTTGGACATTGGGCGGCAGTTGCGCGGTGCAGCGGGCTTCCGCGAAACCGCAGCGGGGCGCGAACGAACAGCTCGCCGGCGCCTTGTCGAGCGAGGGCGGCGTTCCCGGGATCGTCTCCAGCCGCTGGCCGCGCTTGGCGCCGTGGACGGTGGAGGCCAACAACCCACGCGCATAAGGGTGAATCGGCGAGCGCACGATCTGGCTCAACGTACCTTGCTCGACGATCTGGCCGGCATACATCACCGCGACACGGTCGCAGATTTCGATGGCGACCCCGATATCGTGGGTCACGAAAATCACCGACATGCCGAACTCGCGCTGCAATTCGCGCAACAGCAACAGGATCTGGATTTGCACGGTGGCGTCGAGCGCGGTGGTCGGCTCGTCGGCGAGCAGGATTTTCGGCTTGCAGGCGAGCGCGAGCGCGATCATCGCACGCTGGCGCATGCCGCCGGACATTTCGTGCGGATAGGCGTCGAGCCGCCGTTTGGCGGAAGGAATGCGCACCACTTCCAGCATCTCCAGCGCGCGCGCCGTCGCCTCGGTCTGGCTCTTGCCCTCATGCCGCATCACGCTCTCGGCGATCTGGCGGCCGATGGTGTAGACCGGATCGAGCGCCAACGCCGGCTCCTGGAAGATCATCGAAACGGTCTGGCCGCGAAAGGCCGACAACTCTTCTTCGTCGAAGGCCAACACGTCGCGGCCCAGAACCTTGACGCTGCCTGAGATTTGCGTCCGCTTCTTCGGCAACAGCCGCATCAACGCCCGCAAAGTGACGCTCTTGCCCGAGCCGGACTCACCCAGCAGGCCAAGCACTTCGCCTTCACCCAACGAAAGACTGAGATCGTTCACGGCATAGACGGTGCGATCGCCGGTAAAACGGATATTGAGGTCTCGTATCTCGACAAGGTTGGTCATGCTGGCTTCGGCAGTTTCTCGTGAAAATCGGTGGCGCGCTGGAACGCGGCGCCGACGCGCAACAACGTGGCTTCATCGAACGAGCGGCCGATCAACTGCATGCCGACCGGAAGACCGCCGCGCGTGAAGCCGCAAGGAATTCCAAGCGACGGCAGCCCGAGATAATTGACCGGGCGGGTGAACCGCGTCAGCCGCTGGATCACGGCTTCTGCGCCGGGGCTGTTGCCGACGTCGCTTTCGGCGATCGTCGGCGCGGCGGTCGGCGCCACCGGCGCGATCACGGCATCGACGCCGGCCACCGCCGCGGCGTGCGCCGACAACGCCAAGCCACGCCACCGCATGGCTTCGAGATAGGATACGCCGGGGATGGCGAGCCCGTTCTGAAGCCGCATCAGAACCTGCGGACCGTAATCCTGCGGACGTTCGATCAACCAGCGCTTGTGAAAAGCCGCGGCTTCGACGGCAATAACAAATTGACACGCCGCCGTGAGCTGGCGCTGGTCCGGCAGTTCGACCGAAACGATCTCGGCGCCTTGTTGCTTGAAGGCGGCGATGGTCTCGTCGAGCACGCGCGCGACTTCGGAATCGAGATCGTCGACATAGAAGGCGGTGGGGACGCCGATCTTCACGCCTTTCATCGCTTGCCGCGTCGCCGCCACGTAATCCGGCAGCGGACCGGCGACCGCCGTCGGGTCATGCGGATCGGCGCCCGCCATCAAGCCCAGGAGCAACGCACAATCCTCAGCGCTCCGCGCGAGCGGGCCGACGGTGTCGAGCGATTGCGACAACGGCATCGCGCCGGCGCGGCTCACCCGCCCCAACGTGGTCTTCAATCCGGTCACGCCACAGAAATGCGCCGGCATCCGGATCGAGCCGCCGGTATCGGAGCCCAACGCCGCAAAGGTCAGCCGCGCCGCGACCGCGGAGCCTGAGCCCGACGACGAGCCGCCGGTGATGTGATCGAGGGCGAAGGGATTGTGGACCGCGCCGTAATGCGCGTTGTGACCGGTGGGTCCATAGGCGAATTCCGACATCTGCAGCGAGCCGAGACGAACGGTGCCGGCATCCTTCAAGCGCTGCAACGCGGTCGAGGTGGTGGTCGCGACGAAATCGCGCCGGATGCGCGAGCCGCAGGTGACGACCTTGCCGGCGTCGTAATACATGTCCTTGTGCGCCAGCGGCACGCCGTGCAGCGCGCCGCGATTGTTGCCCTTCGATAGCGCGGCGTCGGCATCGTCGGCCGCCGCCAGCGCGGCTTCCGCTTCGATCGCCACGAACGCATTGAGGCGCGGCTGCCACTGCGCAATCCGCGTCAGACAGGATTGCGTCGCCTCACGCGACGACAGCCGCTTTTGCGCGATCGCTTGCGCGACCGCCGTCAACGACATCAAGGCCGGCTCGATGCTCATTTCGCGGCCTTTTCCGTTTGGGCTTGCACCACGAGAAATGTTGCAGGCTCCAGATCGAACGGCAGCGTGCCGGCAACCGGTGCAAAGCCTTCGAACGCCGGCCCCATGGAAGTGGCGATCCTCGCGGCGTCATCGTCGCTGACGGCAATGCCGGCGGTATCGGCGATCGCTTTGATCGCCTTGGGCGTGGGTTTCGTCATGCGGCGTCTTTCCCTTTCGATGGCGCGCGGCTGTGACCCGAGCCGGGAATCGCCATGTAGCACGCGGCCTCGTGCCCGGTCCTGTCGAGCGCGGTGAGCTTCGGTGTGGCGCTCGCGCAAAGCGGCTCGGCGAACGGACAACGCGGGTGAAACCGGCATCCTGACGGCGGATCGATCGGATTCGGCGGGTCGCCCGAGATCGGGGGTATTTGCGTGCGGTTGTCGGGATCGGAAGACGGCATCGCCGCCAACAGCGCCTGCGTATAGGGGTGCGCCGGCGCATCCCACACCTTATCCACCGGTCCGAGTTCGACCACTTCGCCGAGATACATCACCAGCACGCGGTCAGAGATATAGCGCACCACGTTGAGGTCGTGACTGATGAAGAGATAGGTCAAGCCGAATTCACGCTTGAGGTCGGCGAGCAAGTTGAGCACCTGCGCCTCGACCGACTTGTCGAGCGCCGAGACCGCCTCATCCAGGATCACCAGACGCGGCGACAAAGCGAGCGCGCGCGCGATATTGACGCGTTGACGCTGGCCGCCGGAAATCTCGTGCGGGTAGCGGTTGGCAAAGGTTTCCGGCCGCAAGCCCACCTTGCCGAGCAACTCGCGCGCCAGCGTCCGCGCGGCTCCGTCGGCCATGCCGTGGACTTTCGGACCGAAAGCGATCGATTCCTCGATCGTCAGGCGCGGGTTGAGCGAGGCGTAGCTGTCCTGGAACACCATCTGCATGGCGCGGCGAAGTTCGCGAAGCGACAGCGCGGCCCCGACCTGCCTACCGTCATAGATGATGTCGCCGGCGTCGCGCTTCATCAGGTGCATCAACAGCCGCGCGGTGGTCGACTTGCCGCAGCCGGACTCCCCGACGATCCCAACCGTTTCGCCCTTGCCGATGGAGAAAGAAACATCGTCGACCGCGCGCACCGTCTTGCGCTTGCTGAACAGGTCGCCGCGCACCGGGAAGTGCTTGGTCAAACCGTTGACCTGCAGCAGCGGTTGCGCCACGCCGCCGCGATCTTCGATCGGGGCGAGCATATCGATCGGGGAACTGATCTGATTCATGATGTCAGTTCCGGATGTCCATGGCGCTGCGCATGCCGTCGCTGAGCAGATTGAAGCAGATCGAGACCGCAAAGATCATGACCCCGGGCAAGGCCGCCACCCACGGATTGATGTAGATCGCGGTACGTAGCGTGTTGAGCATCAGACCCCATTCCGGCTCCGGCGGCTTGGTGCCGAGGCCGAGGAACGAAAGGCCCGCCGCCAAGATCATCGACACCGAGATCAAGCCGGTCGCGTAAACGAAAATCGGGCCCAGCACGTTGCCGAGCATGTGCACCCGCATGATGGTGAAAGGACCGGCGCCGGAGGCCCGCGCGGCCTCGACGAAATCCATGTTTCGCACGCCGGTCGTGACACTCTCGGCGACGCGGGTGATTTGCGGCACGAACACCACGGTCAAAGAGACGATGGAGTTGACGATGCCCGCGCCGAGCACGCCGGAAATTGCGATCGCAAGCAACACGGACGGAAAGGCGTAGAAGACGTCGACGGTACGCATGATCGCGGTGTTGATCTTGCCCCCGACATAGCCGGCGATGAGACCGAGCGACGTCCCGATCATGAAGGCAAGAATCACCGGGAGAATACCGACCAAAAGCGACAGCCGTCCGCCATAGACCAGCCGCGCCAACATGTCGCGACCGAGTTCGTCGGTGCCGAGCGGATAGCCCGTCGTCGCGATGTGACGGAGACGGCGAATCATCGAGCCTTGATATGGATCGGCGAGCCCTAGCCACGGCGCGCATAGCGCGGAAAGAAAGATCGTGGCGAGAACGAAGGCGCAGACGAAACTGACCTTGTCGCTGGCGATACGGCGTCCGACCGTCGCCCAGTAACCGCGCGCCTTGCTGGCGGGCGCGGCTTGAAGCGCCGCGTCCGACATCGCGCTGATGGGAGTGACACTCATCGAATCAGCTCCGCTTGATACGCGGATCGATCGCGGCCTGCGCGATATCGACCATCAGGTTTAAGAACACGAAGAACAGCGCCAGCACCAGGATCGTACCTTGCAGAAGCGGCAGATCGCGCTGGAAGATTGCCGAATTGAGCAACAGTCCCGATCCCGGCCACGAAAACACGGTCTCGATCAGGATCGAGCCGCCGAGCATATATCCCAATTGAAGTCCCATCACCGCCATCGCGGTCGGTGCGGCGTTCTTGATGACGTGGCGGAAAACGTGGACCTCGTGCAAGCCCTTGGCGCGCAAGGCCTCGACAAAATCCTGGCTCAATATATCGCCGGTCAGCGCGCGCACGGTGCGGGTGACGATGCCCATCGGAATCACCGAGGTGGTGATCGCAGGCAGGATCAAATAGCGGATATGATCCCAGTCCCACCCCCAGGCGCCCGAGCCGCCGGGTCCGGCGCCGACCGCCGGCAACCAGTTGAGCTGCACCGAAAAGATGATCACGAGCACCATGCCGAGCCAGTAATGCGGCACGGACACACCGGCGATCGCGACCGAGGTTGCGACCTTGTCGACCCAGCTGTCGCGAAAATACCCAGCGACCAGGCCGAAGAACAGACCGAATGAAAACCCGATCATCGCCGCCGCGATCGCCAAGGTGACGGTATTGGCGACCGCACGCATGACTTCGGTCAAAACCGGACGACCGGTTGCGATCGAATGGCCGAGATCGCCATTGACCGCCTTCCACAGCCAAAGCCCGAACTGCACCGGCAGCGGACGATCGAAACCGTAAGCGATGCGCAATTGGTTTGCGAGTTCCTGCGACGCATCGGCCGGCAAGATCGCGACCAAGGGATCGCCGGGCGTGATGTGCACCAACAGGAAACACACCAGCGCCACGCTGGTGACGATCGGAATCACATAGACGATACGGCGGGCGATATAGGCAAACACAGATCACCTTCTTGTTGCCTTCTCCCCTTGTGGGAGAAGGCGGCCATAGGCGGCCCTTGGCCGCCGTTCTTAGTAGGACGCCGATGCTTTGCATCGGCTACGCGAAGTCCGTGCCGGATGAGGGGTTTGGAATCCGCGGAAAGAGACCCCTCACCCGCCCTCGCTACGCTCAGGCGCCCTCTCCCACAAGGGGAGAGAGCAACGGATCACTGATCGATTACGGCGTCATGGAAATCGGCGAGAAGTCCACAAACCAGCTCTTCGGCTGCACGAAGCCCTTGATCTTCGGACTCATGGCGCGCGGGGCGACGTCGTGGGCGACATAGAGGAACGCCGCGTCATCCACCGAGGCCGCGTGGAGTTCGGCCAAGGCTTTGTCGCGCTCTGCCGGATCGAAGGTCTGGCGCGCTTTCGTGACAAGTTCGTCGAACTTCGGGTTGTTGATATAACCCCAATTATTCGAAACCGGCGGCGCCATCGACGATTGCAGGAAACGCACCATGGCGAAGAACGGATCCATCGCCGCGTAGGTCACGTTGGTCGCGTTCGCACCGTTGGCGGAAGCATCCTTCGCACCCCGCCGCCAATTCGTGAACAGCGTATTCCATTCGATGACGTCGAGCTGGACATCGAAGTAACATTCGGCGAGTGCCTGCTGCAGATACTCGTTCATCGGCAAGGGCAGCATCTGGCCCGATCCCGACGCCGAGGTCTGAATCTTCACCGTCAATTTCTTGTTTGGCCCGAAGCCGGCCTCCTGCATCAATTTCTGCGCCGCAGGCTTGTCGTATTTGATCTCGAAGGTCGGCTTTCCACGCCACGGATGACCCGGCTCGAAGGTGCCGGTCGCCGGCTCCATCAGACCACCGAGCAATCCGTTCTTGAGGCCTTCGCGATCGACGCAGAGGTTGGCGGCCTTGCGGACACGAATGTCGTTCCATGGCGAGCCTTCGACGCGCGAGAATTGCCACGGCCAGACGTGCGGCTCTTCATTGGAGTAAAGGACGAAGCCGCGTTGCTTGATTTGCGGCACCGCATCCGGTGCCGGAGCTTCGATCCAGTCGACCTGACCCGAAAGCAAGGCCGCTGTGCGGGCATTCGCCTCGGGCATCGGCAGCAACAGCATCTTGTCGACCTTGGGGATACGCGCCTTGTCCCAATAATTCGCGTTCTTCACAAGCTCGAGCCGTTCGCGCGGGGTGAAGTTCGACATCTTCCAGGGGCCGGTGCCCGAGGCGTCGCGCGCGAACGCCGCCCACGCCGCTTGCGATTTCGCCTTCGCGTCCGCGCCTTCGGCGGCGTCGAACAGCTTCTGCCATTTCGCCGGGCTCGCCATGAATAGATTGGTGAGGTTGATCGGCAGGAAGCTGTCCGGCTCCTTGGTGGTCAATTCCACCGTCATGTCGTCGATCTTGCGGGCCGAGGCCAAGGTCGGCATCCGTGACGCGGTGACGCCGACCTGACTCGGGTCGAAATGCAACGCGTCCTGTTTGAGGACCTTTTCGACATTCCAGACCACGGCGTCGGCATTGAACGGCGAACCGTCATGGAAAATGACGCCGGGGCGGAGCTTGAAGGTCCATTTCTTCTTGTCGGCCTCATCGACCTTCCATTCGGTCGCAAGGCCAGGAATCAAGACGCTCGGTTTGTCGGCGGACGACAGGTCCCACATGGTGAGCCCGTCATACATCGTCAGGCCGGTGAAACGATTGCCCTCGAAGCCTTGATCGGGTTGACCCAGCGTGCGTGGAATGTCGGCCGCGGTCATGCCGATGCGCATCAGCGTTTCGGCGCCCGCGATCCGCGGCAATCCAATCACTGAGGCCATCGCCAGCATCACAACCGCCGTGGCTACCCGGCTTTTCCCAGCTTTCTCGGCGCCCATCGCTGCAAATCCTTCTCGGCCTTCGATGATTATTTCTTATGCAATCTTATGCAACGGCTATGCCAGCGGTGGCAATTGTTCACCTTTGGCTGTAAAACGCCTCTTGGCAGCAAAACGCCTCGCGGGTCGCCCAAAGATACTGCCTAATCTGGCATCAAGCTTGCAGGCTTGGGCCCTAAGTCTTGTCCAACGGAGTTTACTTCATGCGCGCCCGAAATTCGATCCTCTTCGCTGCCTTGGCGGTCGCCATCGGCATCAGCCTGCCTAATTTTTCGGCGCATGCCGAACAGGTGGTCCGCTACGGCATTTCCATGGCGGATATCCCGTTAACCACGGGCCAGCCAGACCGCGGCGCCGGCGCCTATCAGTTCACCGCCTATACGATCTACGACCCGCTGGTCGCCTGGGAAATGGATGTGGCGGATCGACCCGGCAAACTGGTCCCCGGTCTCGCCACCGAATGGAAGGTCGATGACAAGGACAAGACCAAATGGCGCTTCACGCTGCGCCAGGGCGTGAAATTCCATGACGGTAGCACCTTCGACGCCGATGCGGTGATCTGGAACCTCGACAAGGTCCTCAACGACAAGGCACCGCAATTCGACAAGCGCCAGAGCGCCCAGGTGAAAACCCGCCTGCCGTCGGTCGCAAGCTACGCCAAGATCGACGACTCCACGGTTGAGATCACGACCAAGACCGTCGATTCGTTCTTCCCTTATCAGATGCTCTGGTTTCTGGTCTCGAGCCCCGCGCAATACGAAAAGCTGGGCAAGGATTGGGACAAATTCGCAAGCCAGCCCTCAGGCACCGGACCGTTCAAGCTGACCAAGCTGGTGCCGCGCGAATTGGCCGAGTTGACGAAGAACGAAGACTATTGGAACAAGAAGCGAATCCCGAAGGTCGACAAGCTGATCCTGATTCCGATGCCGGAAGCGCTGACGCGCACCAACGCGCTGCTCGCAGGACAGGTCGATCTGATCGAGACGCCGGCGCCCGACGCGGTGCCGCAGCTTAAATCCGCCGGCATGCGGATCGTCGACAACATCACGCCGCATGTGTGGAATTATCACCTAAGCGTGTTGCCGGGCTCGCCATGGACCGACGTGCGCTTGCGCAAGGCGCTCAACCTCGCGATCGATCGCGAGGCGGTGGTCGGCCTGATGAACGGTTTGGCCAAACCCGCCAAGGGTCAGGTCGACCCGTCGAGCCCATGGTTCGGCAAGCCGGCCTTCGAGCTCAAATACGACCTCGCCGCCGCCAAAAAGCTCGTGCAGGAGGCAGGGTATTCCAAGGAAAAGCCGCTGAAGACCACGTTCATCATCGCCCAGGGCGGCACCGGACAAATGCTGTCGCTGCCGATGAACGAATTCCTGCAGCAGAGCTTCAAGGAGATCGGCATCGACGTCGACTTCAAGGTGGTCGAACTCGAGACGCTCTACACGCATTGGCGCAAGGGCGCGGCGGACGAAATCAACGCCGGCATTACTTCGAACAACATCGCCTATGTGACGTCGGACCCGCTTTACGCGATCGTTCGGTTCTTCCACTCGTCCCAAATCGCGCCGGTGGGCGTCAACTGGGGCGGCTACAAGAATCCGAAAGTCGATGCCTTGATTGACGAAGCCAAGCAGACATTCGATCCCGTCAAACAGAACGAATTGCTGGCACAGGCGCATGCGCTCATCGTCGACGACGCCACGCTGGTGTGGGTGGTGCACGACACCAACCCGCACGCGCTCTCGCCCAAGGTCAAGAAGTTCGTGCAGGCGCAGCACTGGTTTCAGGACCTGACGACGATCGGGCTGGAGTGATACGTCACATCGTCGTCCCGGCGAACGCCGGGACGACGATCGCCTCATTTCGTGAGTAGCGCATACGCGCCGTTCCAATCCGGCGGTGGCGGGTTTTTCTGATAGAAGCGGATTCGCGTTTCATACAGATTATAGAGCGCCTTAAGAGCGTGGGCATCGTCGGTCCGACGGCCATGCTCGATTGCCGCCAGCGCGCCTTCCCAATCGCGGTTGCGATAACAGGCCAACATCTCGATCGTCAGATTGCGCAAGCGCTGGAAGCCGCCGGACTGCGCCACGTCCTCGCGGCCGGCGATGGCGTAGATGACTTCGGGCTCGTTCTTTCCCTTTACCATGATGAAGTCGAGCTCCAGAATCGCAAACTTGTCCTTGACCGCGAGCGCGGTCTTGGAGCCGACGATGATCGGGAACCCGTATTCCTTGGACTGGCCTTCCAACCGCGAGGCAAGGTTGACGCTGTCGCCGAGCACGGAATAGTCGAAACGTAAATCCGAACCCATATTGCCGACGACGCAGACGCCGGTATTCAGGCCGACACCGACATTGAGCGGAATGAAGGCGTGCCCGCCCTCCTTCGCCTCGATCTCGCGCTGGTTGTTGAGCGCCTCGATCCGCTCCAGCATGTCGACGGCGGCCTCGCAGGCGTTGAGCTGATGCTCCTTGTCGTCGAGCGGCGCGTTCCAGAACGCCATGATCGCGTCGCCCATATATTTGTCGATAGTGCCCTTGCGCGCCAGGATCGCGTTGGTGAGCGGGGTCAGGAAGCGGTTCATCAGCGTCGTGAGGCCCTGCGGATCGTTCTTGTAGGACTCGGAGATGGTGGTGAATCCCCTGACGTCGGAGAACATGATGGTCATCTCGCGCTCCTCGCCGCCGAGCACGAGTTTTTCCGGCGATTGCGCGAGCTGCTCCACCAGCGCGGGCGAAAGATACTGGCCAAATGCCGAGCGAATCTGTCGCCGTTGCGCCTGCTCCCGGACGAAGCTCGCAAAAATAAGCGTGAGATAGATCGATGTGGTCGAGAGCAGCGGATAGGTAAAATCAATCAGCAGCCGGTGCTGCATGTAAAAATACCAGGACGTTCCGACCAAAACCGTCGCGAACAGCCCACCGACCGTCACCAGAGCCACCGGACCGAACCCCGGCGCGAACGCGATGACAAGAATTCCGAGCACGAGCGCGGCACATAATTCAAGGGCGATGGCGTAGTTCGGTTGCGAAAGCACCGCGCGGGTCAGCGCGCTTTCGAGGACCTGCGCGTGAACCTCGACACCGGGCAATACGGGATCGAGTGGCGTGGTCTTGACGTCGAGCAGCCCCACCGCCGAGGTTCCGATCAGCACCAGTTTGCGCGCGATCGTCTCGGGCGCGACGCGCCCTTCAAGCACGTCGGCCGCCGAGACATAGATCGAAGGATCGTGGCGCGCAAAGTGAACCCAAAGCTGGCCGTTACGGTCGGTCGGAATCTCGAAACCCTTGACGGCGATGCTCTTGATACCGGCGCGATCGGCCTTGGTGAAAATCGTGTCGGTGCCGGTCGCGACCCGCAACATTTCCAAACTCAGGGAAGGCATGATTGCGCCCTGGGCCTGCAGCAACATCGGCACTCGCCGGACGATCCCATCGCGCTCCGTCTTGATCGTGAACAGGCCGCGTCCGGCAGCCGCCTTCTCCAAAACCTGGACGTTGCGCAACAGGCCGGGGAAATCGAGCAGGAAGGGCTGGGGCGCCTCACCGAGCATCGCAAGGCCCGTCAGCGGCAGCGTGTCGTCGAATTCCGAAATCACGTGGGGAAGGCCGGATTCGCCCAACACCACGCGCGAGCGCCCTATGGCGTCGGCGAAAACCTGATCGTTGCTCGGCAGCGCCCGTAGCTTGGTTCGAGTTTCCTCGTCGAGATTTCGAAACGTGTCGGCCGCGGCCTCAGGATTGAGTCGATCGGGTTCCGAAAACACGACGTCGAAGGCGATCACCACAGCGCCGAGCCTGGTGAGATTGGTAACGAGGTCCGCGATCCGCGTTCGCGGCCAGGGAAACTGTCCGAGTTTCGCCAGGCTTTTTTCGTCGATATCGACGATGACGACCGGTTTTGCCGTCTTCACGCGGGGTTCGATCAGCTGGAAAGTGTCGAAGGTTCGTACCCGAAGCTCCTCGATCGGAGCGGGATCGGCGATGCGCAGACCCGCGAGCCCGACAAGAAGCACGAAACACACCAGCCGCGCATAACCGAACCGCCGCGCGAACCAACGCCGCAATATTTTCAGTCGTTTCATCCGGTGGAAAATTCCAAAAGAATACCCTAGACAAAGTACATTATGAATTTCGCGTATCGTCAGTCATAAAGGATATCGGTCCAATGGAATAGGCTTGAGTCGATACGATTACGAAAATGGATAAGCAACAAATCATCATCACGCGCCGGGCGGGAGTTTATGATGTCGAACGTCGTTAGCGGAACGGCGCCCCTTCCGGAGCATCATAACCCCATCCGCGCCCTGCTTCGGGCGGGCAAAAACGACGAAGCGATCGTTCAAATATGCGCCGTCATGGTGACGCGGCCGGACGATCTTGTGGCCAGGGAATTGCTGTTCGACGCGTTTTACCAAAAGCGCGATTGGGCGCCGGCGCTTGTTCTCGTCGAACACCTGCTCCGCGACCAGCCCGACAACGCCCGCCTGCGGAAATCCCTGATCGCGACGCTCTCGAACATGAAGCGCTTCGAGGAGGCAATTCTTCAGGCCGCTCGCTACATCGAAGCGCATGGCGAGGACCTCACAGTGCTCGACGCGCTGAAGGTCGCGCATTTCTACACCGGGAAAACCGACGCGGCGATCCGCTACGGGCAGCGCGGGCTTGAGCTGCGGGACCGGGAAGCCTGCCAAAATCCGCCGCCGTTTATCCTGAAGCAACCGAGCGGCCCGCCTGAAGGGCAAAACGTCATTTCGTTTTCGCTGTGGGGCCCTGCCCCTTTCTACAGCTACGGCGCCATGATCAATCTGGTGCAAAGCCGCACCATTTACCCGGGCTGGAGCTGCCGGGTTTATGTCGATGCCACGGTGCCGCGCGCCTGCGTCGCCTTCCTGCGCGACAATGGCGCCGACGTGCGCAACATCGAAGACGAATATCCGGGCGTCGGCCTGTTTCAGCGTTTTTTGGTGATGAACGATTCCAGCGTCGGACGATTTCTGGTGCGCGACTGCGATGCGCGGCTTTCGGTGGCGGAAGCCGACCTCGTCCGGCAATGGATCGAGAGCGACTATCCCTTCCACGCGGTGCGCGACCACGTGCTGCACAACGAATTGATGATCGGCTGCACCTGGGCCGGGCGAACCGACTGCGGCATCGATATCGTCGAGCTGATGCGGCGCTATTTCACTTTCGGGCCGACATGGAAATATGGCCACGACCAGCGCATGCTCGGCCACATGCTATGGCCGCTGATCCGCAACCATTGCCTGGTGCACGACAAATATTACCGGCTCGAAGGCGTCCATACCGTTCCGCTGTGTGACCCGAAAAGCCACTTCGGTGCCGGTTATCAGAATATCACCGCCGTGCTCGGCGAAGCCGAACAGCTCGGGATTCCGCGCGTGCTCTAGAGCGTTTTCCAGCGAAGTGGACGCCGGTTCGCGTCAAGAAAACGCGTCAAAACAAAGAAATAGAGCCTCCGTTCCGATTCAATCGGAACGAAAAAGGCTCTAGTTTGCCGAACTCCGGTTAGACGAAGTGAAAATCGGCGGCGTGCAGTTGCGCCTTGAGCACGCCCGCTAGGGTGACCGTGTCATGAGCATCGATGGCGATGACGGTATTTCCGTGGCCGTCATCCTGCGTCGCGTCCAGTGCCGCCTGCGCGTTCGCAAACACCGAGCTATTGAACTGGAGCGTATCGGTGTTGGGATGAAAATTCGCCACCGTGGCCTGGCCGACGTTTGTGAAGTTGAAGACAAAATTGTCGCTGGCGGCATACCCGCTCAACGTCTGGTTCGGCGCGCTGGCGACAATGGTTTGGCTCGGCGCCGCAGGCGCGGAATCAGGCATGACCACGGGAGTCACAGCCGGCGCTGAGGCGGTCGCAGAAGTTACACTCTCGCTCGTGCTGGCAGGGGGGTCGACAATCTGGACACCGATATTGCTATCGTTCGAAACGGTCCAGGTGGAAGCCGACAAATCCCCTACCAAATTAAGAGTCACGGTCTGGTGGTGCGAGGAGTCCGTCACCGTCAGCGTGGTTATGTTGGTCGCGCTGTTGAAGCTGCCGGGGCCGGTCACCGCGGTCGTGGTGTTGGCGGTAAAGCCATGTAGGTCCAGCGCATCGCCCTTTCCCGTAATGCCGGCGATTTCTCCTGAGAAGCTCAGGGGATTATCGAGCTCGAGCGTGCCGGTAGAGCTGGTGAAGGTGACCGTTTGGCCGGAAGAGACACTCGATCCGAACTCCACCGTGGCCTTGTCGCCGATATTTACCGTACCGGTGCCGGTCACGGCGCCGACGAAATCAAGCTTATTTGCTTCAACATTGACGGTGCCGCTGTCATTGAATGCCACATCGACGGTTGAGATCGGCGCCGAGCCGGCCTTGCTGAAGGTGCCGAAATTGGTCACCGTCCCCGCGGTGCCCACGGCGTGGTCAATCGTGAAGCCGCCACCCGTTGACTGATCGGTCAAGGTCGCGCCGCTCTCGATGATCAGCGAGGCCCCGTCGTTTAGGAGAATGGCCTGCGCTGGCTCCGTCACCGTGCTGGCTCCGAACAGCTCCAGCGTCCGGTTATCGAGTATGAAATTGTCGCTGTTGCCGTTGAAGGTCGCCCCGCCTTGCGCGATCGTGACGCCGCCCCCGCTCTCCGTCCCGATGCTGAAGATCGAAGCCCCGCTCACCGTCAGCGTCCCGCTTCCCGTCAACGTGCCGCTTCCCGTCAGCGTGCCGCCGCCGGGTTGTGTCAGCGAGGCTATATTCGCGCTGCTGCTGCCGATATTGAACGTTCCGCCTGCCAGGATCAACGGACCTTGCCCGGTATAGTTTGTCACGGTGAAATTGCCGCCCGTGATGTCGAGCGTGGCGCCGGTAACCGATGAAAGCGTGTCAAGCGTCACGTCGGCCGAACTTGTCACGGTATAGGTGCCGCTCGCATCGATCACCGCATCGTCGATCGAACCCGGGACGACATTGGGGTTCCAGTTCGATGCAACCGCAAAACCACCGCCGCTTGCGTTGATCCAGTGCACCATCGGTGGCGGAACTTCGGCAATCGCCGCGCCGCCATGGCCATCGCTCGTCACGGTCCAGGTCTTGTTCGAGAAATCCCCCGCTAACGTCAGGGTCACGGACTGGTTCCTGGTCTTGTCCGTCACAAGGAGAGATGTCGTACCGGTGGCGCTGTTGAAGCTGCCCGCACCGGTCGAGGCCACCACCACATCGTTCGCGGCGTCGAATCCTCCCTTGACATCGAGCACATCGCCGCTTCCCGAGATGTCAGCGATTTTTCCGGCGAAACTTGACGGCGTGTCGAGAATGAGCGTTCCAGTCGCACCGCCAAAGGTGATGGTTTCGCCGGCGGCGACACCAGCGCCGAACTCCAACGTCGTCCCGGCGTCGATGGTGGCCGTGCCCACGCCGCTCACCGCGGCGTTGATCTTGAGCCTTCCCGACTGCACCTCGATCGTACCGGTGTTGGTGAAGCTCGAAAGCCCGGCGATCTCGGAAGTCCCGTTGCTTTCGATCTCCCCGAAATTGGCGAGCCTGCTGGTGCCCGAGAAGGAGCTGTTTCCATTCAAGGACCACTCGGCATTGAGCTCGTTGGTAAAGGTCGCGTTGTTCGCAGAGACGTCACCGAACAGTTGTCCGTGATTGTCGATGGTCGCGGTACCAGCCCCGGTGGTATGGGCACTCACCGCGTCCGCACCGCCCGTCACCGAGCCAAAGTTGGTGACGCTGACATTGCCGCCGTCGTCTCCAAAAGCGTCGATGCCAAATCTGAGTGCGCCCCCAGCGGCCGCGCCAATGACCGCCCCGGCTTCCGCGGTGATCGTCACCGTGCCGGTGCCAAAGTTGAAGCCACGGATGCCATCAGTGCCGGCGGCAGCAGTGATCGAGGCGAAGTCGTCAATGGTGACGTTGCCATGATCGTTGGCGTCGGGCAAATTGGAACCGTTGTTATCATAGCCGGCCAGGATACCGGCCGCCAAGCTGCCATTGCCGGTGGGAATATTGCCCGAAACGATCGTGCCCTCGGCGACCACCGAAACGAAGCTGTTGGACCCCGCCGCGGGGCCGAGGTTAATCGCACTAATGCCAGAGCCGCCGGAATTGATGGAAGTGTTCGCTCCGGTGGTTACACTGATATCGCCGCCGCCGAAATTACGCGCCGAAATCCCGTCGCCGAAGCCATTCGTGGGGTTCGCACCGCCGAGCGCCGTGATCGACCCCGCATTGTCGTTTATGGTGATGTTACCGGTACCGTAGTCGAAAGCGCGAATGCCGTCGCCCGCATCCGCGGTGATATTGGCCGTGTTGTTGACGAGAACGTCGCCGAAAAGACTCGGAAGGGGGAAATTGGTCGGGTCTGTGGGCCCGCCGAGATAGCCGGCCAGAACGCCGGCCGGTGGTTTCCCGATAACGGTAAGATTGCTGCCGGAATGTATCGTTCCGGAGGAATTTACAGTGATGAGGCTCTGGGCTGAGGACGAGATCGAAGGATCTTCGTTGACCGCGGCAATGCCGGCGCTGCCCGAAGTGATGCTGTCGCCGACAGACGTCGTGACGGTGATGTTTCCGGCATCGGTATTTAGGGCAAAAATTCCAAAGCTGGAGGTAGCGTTGACGGTCGCATTTGAAGAAACACTGACCGTGACGTCGCCAGCACTGCTGTTCTGCGCAAAAGCCTCGATACCGAACTTATCGCCCATCACCGTGGTTTTCGATAGCTCGTCCACGGAGACGTTTCCGTTCGTTCCGTTCGCGGTTGCGAATATGCCGATACTGCCCGGCCCCGAGGCGGTGATATTGGCCGCGTCGGAGATCACGATGCTTGCACCCGAGCTTGTCAGCTTGATGCCATCGGAGCCACCCGACACGTTTATCGAAGAGGCCGCATCTATGTCCACATTGATGATGTCTGAGGAATTGGCGTCAGGAGAATTGACGACAAGGCCATTTCCAGCCTGCGAAATAGTCACGTCCTGAAGATCAAATACTGCGTTCGCGATCGCGGTGAAGGCTGTACCGTTCACCGTGACGTCATCGAGCGTCAGCGTAACTTTGTTTTCAACCGCCACATTGCCGTTGTTGAGTATCGCGTCGTCATCGATCGTGCTGGCCCCGGTGACGTCGATGTCGCCTGCGATGTTGACGGCGCCGCCGCTGATCGTCGCGCCGTTCAGCGTCAGCGTGTCGCCGCCGTCGATCTGGAGGATGGCGCCGCTCGCGGTGTCGGTGAAGCTGGTGCCGTTCACCGTGACGTCATCAAGCGTCAGCGTGACGTCGCCTGCGACCGTCACGGCACCGTTGTTCAGCACCGCGCCGTCGATCGTGCTCGACCCGGTGACGTCGATGTCGCCGGCGATGATGCTGCCGCTGCCAATGGGGCCGCTGAAATCGTTGATGGTGCCGCCGCTGATCGTCGCGCCGTTCAGCGTCAGCGTGTCGCCGCCATCGATCTGAAGGATGGCACCGCTCGCGGTGTCGGTGAAGCTGGTGCCGTTCACCGTGACGTTGTCGAGTTTCAGCGTGGCGCCGCCCCCAACCGTCACGTCGCCGCCCTTGAGCACCGCGCCGCCGTTGATCGTGCTCGACCCGGTGACGTCGATGTCGCCGGCGATGCTGACGGTGCCGCCGTCGATCGTCGCGCCGTTCAGCGTCAGCGTGTCGCCGCCGTCGATCTGGAGAATCGCGCCGCTCGCGGTGTCGGTAAAGCTGGTGCCGTTCACTGTGACGTTGTCGAGCTTCAGCGTGGCGCCGCTCCGGACCGTCACGTCGCCCTTGTTGAGCACCGCGCCGCCGTTAATCGTGCTCGACCCGGTAACGTCGATGTCCCCGGCGACAACCGAGCCCGAGACGGAGCTGAAATCGTTGATCAACGTGCCATTGATGGTCGCTCTGTTGAGGGTCAGCGTCGAAGATCCCTCGACCGTCAACTTACCGTTATTCAGGGTGGCGCTAAGCAGGACCGCGCCGCCCCCGAGCCCGGCCTGGCCGCTGACGTCGATATCACCCGCACCGGAGGTGGAGTTTGTCAGAACGTCGATTATCGCACCATCATCGATGGTCGCACCATTGAGCGTCAGCGTCTGGCCGGCTTCGACTTTCAGATTGCCGTTGTTCAGTACCGTGCGCTCAAACTCGCTCGAACCGGTGACGTCGATATCGCCGGCGATGACCGTGCCTGAATTGGCGGTGAAATCGTTGACCGTGGCGTTAATGATAAACGCATCGTTCAGCGTGAGCGTGCTGCCGCGCGCAACCGTGAGCCTACCGCCGGTCACCTGCGTGCGGTCATCAAGCGTCAGGATCGCGCCGGTCGCTGTCTCGCCGATCTCGATCGTGCCGTTGTTGACCACGTCGACGCCGTCCAACGTGGCATCGGGCTTGGAGAGATCGAAGCCAGAGTCCTTGGTCTCGACGTCGACCACATCACCGGCCTCGCGGAGAGTCAGCGTGCCGCCGCTAATCGTCGTGCCGCCGTCGAGAACGAGCGTCGACCCCGCAACAGTTGGCGTGCCGATTTCGAGGCTGCCGTCATTGGTTACGGCAACGTCATCGAATGTGGCGCCGAACGGAGCGCCGTTATTCTGGACGTACACCTCGCCGCTAGCGCCGATGTGCAGCGCACCGCCAGTGATCGTCGTGCCGTCGTCAAGAGTGAGAATCGCTCCCGACGCGGTCGGGTCAACATTGATCGTTCCGCTATTGGTCACCTTGACGCCGTCCAGCGTGGCGTCGGGATTGCCAGGCCCATTGGGGCCGACCTCGATGTCGAGCACGCCAGAGCTACCAATCGTCAACTTACCGCCGCTGACCGTCGTGCCGTCGTCGAGCGTCAATGTGGCCGTGGCAGCCACTGGACTGTCGACCTGCACGGTTCCGGAATTGCTGACGGTGACGCCATCGAGCGTGGCGCCAGAGCCGACCGCGCCATGCTCGATGGCGAGCGTGCTGCCGCTCGCAAGCGATAGTGTGCCGCCGCTGATGCTGGCACCGGATAGCGTCAGCGTATCGTTGCCGTCGATCTGGATGATGCTGCCGGAGACGCCGTCGGCGGCGTTGATGCCGCTGAAGGCCGCGCCGTTCACCGTGACATTGTCGAGCTTCAACGTGACGCCGCTCGCGACTGTCACATTGCCCTGGTCGAGGAAGGCGCCGCCATCGATCGTGCTCGAGCCGGTGACGTCGATGTCCCCGATGATCACGCTGCCCGACGGGCCACCATCGATCGTCGCGTCGTTCAGAATCAGCGTGCTACCGCTGGCAACCGCCAGCGTACCGCCGGTCACCGTCGTGCCGTCGTCGAGCGTCAGGGTTACGCCGCTTGCTGTCGCAAGGATATCAATGGCGTCACTATTGTTCACGGTAACGCCATCGAGCGTGGCGCCCAACGTGGTTTCAACGAGAATAGTACCGAAATTGGAGAGCGTTCCGCCCGCAACGCTGGCACGTTGTTCCAGCGTCAACGTGTCGCCGCTGTCGATCTGAAGGACCGCGCCGCTCGCGGTATCGGTGAAGCTGGTACCGTTCACCGTGACATTATCGAGCTTCAACGTGACGCCGCTTCCGACCGTCACGCCGCCTTGATTCAGCAGCGCGCCGCCGTTGAGCGTGCTCGACCCGATGACGTCGATGTCGCCGGCGATGATGCTGCCGCTGCCAATGGGAGGGCTGAAATCGTTGATGGTACCGCCGCTGATCGTCGCGCCCTTCAGCGTCAGCGTGTCGCCGCCGTCGATCTGAAGGACCGCACCGCTCGCGGTGTCGGTAAAGCTGGTGCCGTTCACCGTGACGTCATCAAGCGTCAGCGTGTCGCCGCTTCCGATCGTCACGCCGCCTTTGTTGAGCACCGCGTTGCCGGTGATCGTGCTCGACCCGATGACGTCGATGTCGCCGGCGATGTTGACGGTGCTTCCGTCGATCGTCGCGTCGTTCAGCGCCAGTGCGCTGCCGCCGACAACCGTCAGCGTACCTCCGGTCACCGTCGTGCCGTCATCTAGCGTCAGGATGACCCCGGTCGCCGTCGTACCGACCTCGATGCTGCCGCCCCCACTGACGCTGACGCCGTCCAGCGTCGCGCCAGAGCTCTCGACATCGACCGTATCCGAACTGCCGCCGAAGACCAGCGCGCCGCCCTTGATGGTAGTGCGGTCGTCCAGCGTCAGGATGACCCCGGCCGCCGTCGTGCCGACGTCGATGCTGCCATTCCCGCTGACGCTGACGCCGTTCAACGTGGAGTTCGCCGTGATCTCGACGATGCCGTTGTCCGCGATCTTTCCGCCGGTAAACGTACCGCCATTGAGCGCCAAGATGCTGGACACCTCGATCAAACCGGCGTTGCTGCCGGCACCGGTTCCGTCCTCAATTGTGAACGTGCCGCCGATGATGTCGAGGGTGGCACCTCCACTCAGCGTGAGGGTGTTGACGGACTCATTCGCCGCCGAAGTCACGGTATAGGTGCCGGCGGCGTCGATCACCGCATTGCCGCCAGCGCCCGGGACGAGACCTCCGTCCCAGTTCGCCGCAACCGCGAAGTCGCCGCCGTTTGAGTTGGTCCAGTGGATCGCCGTGCCGTCGATCGTCAAAACCAGCGTTTCATGAAACGTATCGCGGCCGGCGCTGCTGTCGAATCCGACGGTGACGGTGACCTTTTCCCCGGATTTGAGAAAGTCGAAGCTGGTGGGATCGTATTTGACCGTGCCGGTTTGCGGGTCGATCGAAACGAGACTCGCAAGGTTGACGCCCGCCGGCGTATCGGCCGGGCCGACCGCCGAAACGATCTTGCCGCTGCCCGCCACGTAAGGCACGAGCGTATCCGCAGGCTGGCTATCGGCGATCGTGACGTGATCGGCAATCCGGAAATTCGCCTGATCGACGACCGGAGTTACGTCGACGGCCTTCAGGACGGTGATCGTGACCGGGATCGCTACGGTCGTGAAGCCATTGGGATTGTCGGGCGCCGGAAGGTTGATCGGAATCGGAACCGTCGTCGGCGTGCCGACCGGAAGGTTATTGATCGGGGACGTATCGCCAGGCTTGGCGGCGGGCGGAGGAGTGGATGGCGTAGAGCCCGCCGGCGGCGAATGCGATTGAGGATTGGCGTTGGGAGGCGCGTTTTGAAAGACCTGGTCAAGCACCGGTCCGATAATGGCGATGGCGGCCGGCGACAGCGGCGGCGCCGGCGCTGTCGTAATTTGCCCAAGCCCGGTTACGGCCGTAACCAGACCGGATTGGTTGACCCTTCCGATCTCGACAGTCGGGTCGGTCAGGCTGTACAGAATGTAAGACCCGGTGTGACCGTCCCGTTCGGCCAGCACCTGGAATTTGACCGGGCCGCCCGGCGCAGGCACGTTGAAATCGATTTCGACCAATTCGGGCTGTTCGGTCAGCGGAAACGTACCGCGGATGCCCATGGTCGCTACCGGCGTATTGACTTTCATGTCGCCGTGTTTCGCGGTTTCGCCGGCGACAAACGAGATGGTCCCCGCCACCAGGCTGAGCAGCGATGAATTGTTCGACCCGTTCGGGTCGTAGACCATATCGTTGAGCACCATTCTCGCCTTCGACGAGAGACCGAACACGGTACCGTCGATGAAGGTGATGCCGAGTTGCGAATCCGATCCGGTCTGGACGACGTCGCCTTTTGCGACGTTGTCGCCCTCGTTCAGAGCGATCACGACGCCGTTGCGAAGCGCGCTCGCGCTGCCCGTCACCTTGGTCACATGGCCGATGATCTTGGCGGCATCCGATGCGCCTCCGGCCTGGACGTATTCGACGTGACCCGTCAACGCGTTGACAAGATCGCCGCTAAGCTGGGCGCCATCGGGCGAAGCCAGCACGGCGCGCTTTTCGCCCTTGAAGTAATCCTGCAGGACCAGCTCGCGGTCGTCCTTGGAAAGGATCAGGTCGACGCCGGACCGCTTGTAATCGCCGGTGAAAAGCAGCTGCGCGTCCGGGACGACAATCGTGCCCGAAGGAGCTTGCCCAAAAACCGAATCGACGTGGAGATGCGCGCTGGAATCACCGTCGGCATAATGTTTGGCGTCGAATTTGCCCGAATAATTCAAGGGGGCCCCGCAAAAAGGTTAATATTCAAATAACAAATGAGTAGTCTGTGCCTGCTTAGCATCGGAAGGGGAACCGCGAAACCATCTCTTGCTTGTGCAAGGTCATCGGGCGGCACCCGCCCTTTCGCTATCTAGTAATAAATCGTATTCTTGGTCGTAATTTCAGGTATTCTTTTCTACTTTCATGCATGAATTTTGTAGTTCATAAAGTAACTTCATGTATTTGTTTCCGCCTGTACTTTTTCGATTCCATACCAATCTGTTGCGGCCTCACACTGCGCCAATTTCGGCGCTCGAAATGTGATCTGGATAACAAAACGACGGATTTTCGATAAATTAGCCATATTCCGTGGAAACCGCCTTCACCAAACCCGTACCTCTTCATCTATATCCGTTCCCACAACGAACGTTCACCCTCGCGGCGGAATACCTAAAATTTTACACAACCCCGCGAGGCATCTTTCAGCCTGTTTTGTGCTTTCCGGCCTCAAACGGCGGACTTTAAGAGGAAGAAAAGCCCCGCCGCCCATCATCCCCATCGAAACGATCCGGTCACGCGCGAGCCAACGAACCTCGCCGATGCCTGGACAGGGGGCGTCAGATGGGAATTTTCGATCAGTCGCACGCATGGCGCGCCATCGTGCTGGCATGCGGCATGGCCTGGTTCGGGCCGGTAACGGGTCTTATGGCCGGTACGCTCGATTCGTCCGGATCAGAAGAACTGGCCCAAATATCCGCCGAGCCGTTCGGGCTTTTCAGCTCAACGGTGTCCAGAGGCGGTTTGCGGGAGAAATGGCTGGGCGTCGAGCGCAAACTCGACGAAGAGCGCGTACAACTCGCCCTTTGCGAGGACGACCGCGATCGCTGCGCCTCCCCGGCCGCCCTTCAATTTCTAGCCATCGTCGATCGCGCCAAGGCCCGTGAGGGACGGGCGCGTCTCGGCGAGATCAACCGCGCGATCAACCTCGCGATTAAGCCGATGAGTGACCTCGCCCAATGGGGCGAAATCGACGTGTGGAGTTCGCCGCTCGTCACCTTCGCCAATGGTGCCGGAGATTGCGAAGACTACGCCATCGCCAAATTTGTTGCCTTGCGTCAAGCCGGCATCTCGCCCGACGACCTACGGATCGTGATCATCCGCGATGTCCTCAGCGGCGAAGACCACGCGGTTACCGCGGCCCGCCTCGATGGGCGCTGGCTGATCCTGGACAACCGTCGCATGGCGATGGTCGAAGACGGCAATGTCAGGAATTACCAGCCGTTGTTCGTGATCGATCAATACGGCGTCAGGCAGTATGTCGCTCCGCCCTTGGTTGCCGACGCGGCGGGCCACCGCGTGGCGTCCGCGGCGTCGCCCGATTTGGCCGCCCAACCCAGCTTGATCTCGCGCTCCGACTAGAGCCTTTTCCGTTCCGATTGAATCGGAACGGGGGCTCTATTTCATTGTTTTGACGCGTTTTCTTGACGCGAACCGGCATCCACTTCGCTGGAAAACGCTTTAATAAAACGGGCACGCGTACCAGGCCCGCCGAATTTCTCTCCGCGGATTCACTGGACCGAAATAACTTCAAGTCCATGGTCGCAACCAAAATAATCCTTGGACGTCCCGACATCATGAATGCCGCCGAGCCCGCGCTGCAGCTACGAGGATTGACAAAGCGCTTTGATCGCATCGCGGTCGATGCGCTCGATCTCACGGTCCGATCGGGCGAATTCTACGCGTTGCTCGGGCCCAATGGCGCCGGCAAGACCACCACCTTGCGCATGGTCGCGGGCCTGTTGCGACCGGATGCCGGTTCGGTGTCCGTGCTTGGCATCGATGCGCTTGCCGATCCCGTCGCCGCCAAGCAAATCACGGCCTGGGTTTCCGACGAGCCGATGATCTACGACAAGCTGACGCCGCTGGAATATCTCGCTTTCGTCGCGGGGCTCTGGGGTATCGATTCTACGGTTTCGGAGAACTCCGCCCGCGAACTCCTGACCTCGCTCGGTTTGGCGCCGCATCTGCACGAACGCTGCGAGGGATTTTCGAAGGGCATGCGCCAGAAGGTCGCGCTCGCCGGCGCTTTGGTCCACGACCCACGCCTGATCATTCTCGACGAACCGCTCACCGGTCTCGACGCCGTGTCCGCCCGTCACGTCAAAGGATTGTTGCAGGATCGCGTGCGCTTAGGCTGCACCGTGATCATGACCACGCATATTCTCGAAGTGGCCGAACGCATGGCCGACCGCATTGGTGTAATCGCCTCGGGGCGGCTCGTCGCCGAAGGCACGTTGAGCGAACTGCGTGCGCAAAACGGAAACAGCGACACCAGCCTTGAGGACGTGTTCGTCGCCCTTGTCGATGCCGAGGCCGCCGCCGCATGAGCGCGACCGCAGGCCTGGCCTCGTTTGCCCGGCACGAAATCCGGCTGGCGTGGCGCGAATGGCTCGCGCTGATGGCCGGCCGAGGTGGACGAAAGCGCACCGCCGTCATCGGACTGATCGTCTTCGCCGCCATCATGCATGTGCCGGCCTATGCGGTGGTCGGCCGGTACGCGGATTTACAAGCCCCGCTCGACCAGACCAACCTCATCGTCATCTCGGCGACTGTCTTTTTGGCGTGGGCCTTGATGCTGTCGCAGGCGATCGAATCCGTGACGCGCGTATTTTACGCCCGCGCCGATCTCGATCTCATCGTGTCGTCACCGGCCAATCTTGCGAATGTGTTTGCGGTTCGCGTCGGCGCGATCGCGCTGTCGGTCATTGCGATGGCACTGTTGCTGGCGACGCCATTCGTCGACGTCCTTGTGATCGGTGGCGGCGCTAGATGGTTTGCGGCATATGGCGTCGTCATTGCGATCGGCTTGTCGGCCTCAGCTCTCGCGATCGCCGTCACGCTTCTGCTGTTTCGCCTGATCGGAGCGCGCCGCACCCGGCTGGTCGCGCAAATCCTCGCCGCGATCATCGGCGCCGGCTTCGTGATCGCCCTCCAAATCGCCGCGATCCTCTCCGCCGGCACGCTGTCGCGATTCGCGATTCTGACCTCGGACGCCGCCGCGAACGTCACCCCCGAACCCGAAAGCATCGTCTGGTGGCCTGCGCGTGCGGCGCTCGGCGACGGCGAGGCGCTGCTGCTGCTTTTGGCTTTTAGCCTCATCTTGCTTGGAGCGGTGATGGCGGTGTTCTCGGCCCGCTTCGCCGACACCGCGGCGCGCGTTTCGGCAAACGTCGCGTCAACCCAGCAAGGCTCCCGCGCAGGCGCGTTTCGCGCACGGTCACGGCAGCAGGCGCTACGGTGGAAGGAATTCGCACTCTTGAAGCGCGATCCATGGCTGGTATCGCAAACCCTGATGCAGCTGCTTTACTTGCTGCCGCCGGCACTCATGCTGTGGCGAAGTTTCGCGGACTCATCCGCCGCCCTCGTGCTGATCACGCCGGTGATCGTGATGGCGGCGGGCCAGCTCGCCGGCGGTCTCGCATGGCTGACGATCTCGGGCGAAGACGCCGCCGACCTGGTCGCAACGGCGCCGTTATCCGCCTCGCGCGTAACCCGCGCCAAGATCGAAGTGGTGTTGATCGCGATCGGCGTAACATTCGCGCCGCTGATATTGGCGCTTGTCTTTGCCTCGCCGCTGCAGGCGGTGGTCACCGCGGCCGGCGTTGCGGCCGCGGCCGTTTCGGCCACCGCCATCCAGCTCTGGTTTCGCGTGCAGGCCCGCCGCAGCCAGTTTCGCCGCCGCCAGACCTCGTCGCGGCTCGCAACCTTCGCGGAAGCCTTCTCCTCGATCGGATGGGCCGCGACCGCGGCATTGGCGTTGGCACTCCCCATCGCCGCCATCGTCAGCGGCTTGACGACCGCCGGCATCCTCGCGGCGACGTGGAAGATCAGCCCGCGGCGGGCTTCGTAATTCGGCCAACGCCGCCCACTTGATTGTAAGGGATTTTTACCTTACATTTGTCGTGGAGATGAGGCTTTACCTATGAGTACCCTTACCGTGACCGCCAAGGGGCAGGTTACTCTGCGCAAGGATATTTTGAAGCATCTGGGAGTTCATCCCGGTGAGAAAATCACCGTGGATAAACTTCCGGACGGTCGGATCGAGGTAAAAGCCGCTCGGCCTACTGGCAAGATTTCGGACGCCTTCGGTTTTCTGAGGAGAAAGGGTGGTCCGTCATTGTCGATTGAGGAAATGAACAAGATCGCCGCCCGGGGCTGGGCTGGCAAACGATGAAGATCACGGCTGACACCAATGTACTGGTTCGAGCCATTACCGACGATGACGAGCATCAAAGCAAAGCCGCACAAATAACGCTAAAAAAAGCGGAACTGGTGTCAGTTCCGATACCCGTGCTCTGCGAATTGGTCTGGGTCCTGTCGCAGGGTTATAAAATTCCGTCCACCGACATCGCAGAAACGATCCGGCGCTTGATGAATGGTGCGAACGTCGTGATGAACCGGCCTGCCGCGGAGGCCGGCCTGGCACTGCTGGATATGGGCGGTGATTTTGCCGATGGTGCTATCGCTTATGAAGGAAACTGGCTCGGTGCGGATACCTTTGTCTCTTTCGATAAAAGGGCCGTGAAGCTATTGGAAGCGCAAGGCGGGTCGACGCGACTGCTGACCTAGTCGCGCCTCTTCACTGACATTACGCCTACACTTTCACCAGCTCCATCACCGCACGCGCGAACGCCTCAGGTTCTTCCTGGGGAAGATTGTGACCTGCGCGTGGGATGACGCGATGGGTGCGGCGGCCGGTGAACTTCGCCGCAATCGCGGTGCCGTCGGTCGCGGGGATCACGCCGTCCGCGTCGCCGTCCAACGTGATGGTGGGGACCGAAATCGCAGGCAACGTCGCCAACCGGCGTCGCAGCTCGGCATATTGCGGATCGCCGGCGGCGAGACCGAAGCGGTGACGATAGCTGTGGATCACGATATCGACATAGTCCGGATTGTCGTGCGCCACCGCCGTCCGCTCAAACGTCGCATCGTCGAAGCGCCAGTTCGGCGACCATTGCTCCCACAATATTTTGGCGATCTCGCGCCGGTTCGCCGTCAGGCCGGCCCGTCCACGCTCCAGCTGAAAATAATACTGGTACCAAAACGCAACCTCGCGCTCCGGCTTCGCCGGAACCATCGCCCTTGCGATGTCCTGAATCAAATAGCCGTTCACCGAGACCAGCCCCGCGCAACGATCCGGCCACAGCGCCGCCGCCACGCAGGCCGCACGCCCACCCCAATCATATCCTGCGACGACGGCGCGCTTCACGGAAAGCGCATCCATCAACGCCAACAAATCCGCCCCGATCGCCGCCTGCTCACCCGAGCGCGGTGTCGCCGCGTCGCGGAAACGTGTGAGCCCGTAGCCGCGCAAATAGGGCACAATGACGCGGCAACCTTGCGCCGCAAGCATCGGGGCGACATCCACATAGGAATGGATGTCGAACGGGAAGCCGTGCAGGAGCATCACGACCGAGCCATCCGCAGGCCCAGCCTCGTAGTAGGCGACGTTGAGGACGCCGGCGTCGATGTGACGAAGGGGCTCGAGCCGACGCGAAGAAGGTGCGCGCTCGGCGTCCATGGGTTGGCGGGTCTCGGCAAAAGCTGGCTGTGTCAATGTGAACTCCATGACGTCCGCGCCCAGAAGAAAGCGACACGGCAGGTCGACCGGTTCAAACAAGGCGATTCCCCAGAATATCGCTTTACGCGCATTCCCGTTTTATTCCCTGTCTCCGACCATCTTGTCCGCGATGACGAAAGCGCCGTTCGACGCTATGGTGTCATGCCGGGCGTCACTTTGGGACAAGCCTCTTGTAGGACAAGCCTCTTTTAGGACAAGCCTTGCCATGTTGCGATATTTTTCCGCCGCCTTTGTCTTGGCAAGTTTGCTGATCTCGCCGGCCGCCGCCCAAAACACCCCGCGCGGCAGCGAATGTCTTGCGATGTCGAACGCGCCACCGCGCGCCGTGCCGGTCAATTTTCGCCAGGTAGCGGCGAAGACCGACGAGGTCGTCATCACCTATGCGGGCCACTCGACCTATTACATCGATACGCCCGGCGGCGTGCGGATCGCGACCGACTTTAGCGGCGCCTACACGACCGGCCGTTTGCCCGATATCGTCACCATGAACCGGGCGCACTCGACGCATTACAGTCTGTTTCCCGATTCCCGAATTCCCCACGTGCTGCACGGCTGGGGCGACGACGGACAACCGGCGCAAATCGCCGAACGCGTCGGCGACGTCTTTATCCGCAATGTGACGACCGACATCCGCCGCTATTTCGGCGACGATATGAGCGGGGAGATGGTCAAGGACGGCAACTCGATTTTCATCTTCGAGGTCGCCGGCCTCTGCATCGGCCATCTCGGGCATTTGCATCACAAGCTCGACGAAAGCCATTTCGCGGCGATCGGCCGACTCGATGTCGTGATGGTGCCGATCGACGGCGCTTATACGATGTCGCTTGACGGAATCTCGGATATCACGCGGCGGCTACGTGCCTCAGTGGTGCTGCCGATGCACCGATTCATGACGCCGCTCGACGAATTCATGCGCCGGATCGGCCAGCAATTCGAGATCGACCGCAGGGCCGAGCGAAGCTTGACGATTTCGCGGGATTCGCTGCCGGGCACGCCGACGGTGATTATTCTCAGCGGCGTTTGAAGCCGCGGACTTTCGCTACGCCCACTCGCCTTTGCGGAATACGGGCACGCGCCTTCCATCGGCGTGAACGCCGTCGATATCGATTTTGTCGGAGCCGATCATCCAGTCGATATGGATGAAGCTCTTGTTGCCGCCCTGCGCCGCGATCTGTTCCGGCGTCAGCTTGGTGCCGTCGACGAAGCATTTCGAATAGCATTGGCCAAGCGCGATGTGGCACGCCGCGTTCTCGTCGAACAGCGTGTTGAAGAAGAGCAACCCGCTCTTCGAGATCGGTGAGGAATGCGGCACCAGCGCCACCTCGCCGAGACGGCGCGCGCCCTCGTCGGTATCGAGCACCTTGTTCAACACCGCCTCGCCGCGCGTGGCCTTGGCCTCGACGATGCGGCCTTCTTCGAACCGCACCGCGATGCCATCGATCAGCGTGCCCTGATAGGAGAGCGGCTTGGTGCTGACGACGTGCCCGCTGACGCGCTTTGCATGCGGGGTGGTGAAGACTTCCTCGGTCGGGATATTGGCGTTGCAGGTGATGCCGTTCTTGGCGGTCGAGGCGCCGCCCACCCATTCGTGGCCGTCGGCCAGTCCGATCGTTAAGTCTGTTCCGGGGCCGGAATAGTGCAACGCGTCGAAGCGCTGCCCGTTCAACCATTCAGTGCGGTTGCGCAGCGCCGCGTTGTGTTTGTTCCAGGATTCGATGGGATCGTCATCGTTCACGCGGGAGGCCGCGAAGATGGCGTCCGCAAGCTTTGCGACCGCGACGTCCTCTTCGTCGCCCGGAAAGACCTGCTTCGCCCATGACGGGCTCGGAAAAGCGACGATGTTCCAGTTGATGTCGAAACTGACGATCTTTTCCAGTGCCGGCTGATAGGCGATCGAGTTGGCCTTGCTGGCGCGAGCGACCTTTGCAGGATCCTCGTCGGAAAGCAGCATCGGATTGTCGCCGACGATCGCAAGCCGCGCGGTGTTGGCGGCGAACGCCTTCGACATGCCCTCATAGAGCCAGCCGGCGGCGCGATCGAAACTGTCGTCCGGCGCGAACCGATAGCGCGCCAGCGTGACCGCCTCATCGGAGAGGATGGGGGTCACGAGGCCCGCGCCGGCGCGGTAGGCATGTTCGGCAATCTTGCGCACCAGTGGCAGCGCGACAGAAGGCGCCGTCAGCAGCAGGTCCTGGCCCGGCTTGAGCTGCAAGCCGACTTTGACGGCCACCTCGGCGAGGCGGTCCAGCTTGATGGGGTCGATCGATGCCGCGATGTTGCGCTCGTGTAGGGTCATGAGTTCAGCCTGTGGTTCGTTTCTCAGCCTGCTGCACCCAATTAAGCGGCAAAGCCGGCCAATGGAAGACGCGAGCGGCTGATTATTATCGTGCGATATCCTCCAGACGGCGGTTGCGGGTCTCGATCATCTGGGTGGACGCCACCAAGCCCAGCACGGCAACGCCCGCGAACATCAAAAACACCGAATCGACGCCGCCTTTGGCGAGCATGAAGCCGATCAGCGTGGGTCCGATCGCGGATGCGACCCGAAGCCAGGAGGTTGCGACCCCGGTGCCGATCGCCCGCATCCGGGTCGGATAGATTTCAGGCGTATAGAGATAGACGACGGCGGCGATCGATCCGATCAGCCCGTAGCTGAGGGTAGAAAAAACGATGACCCACGAGACATTCTGGGTCCCGCCGAACGCGAGCACGCTCAGCAACACCGCCCCGCACCCAAACGCTCCCATCATCCAATACTTGCGTCCCGTGCGATCGATTACCATGGCGCAAAGCAATACCAATGCGACCTGAGCCACGTTGGTCATTGAAGCCGCGCGCAACGCCTGGGGAAGGTCGAGATGATAGACCGTGGTGTAGAGCGTCGGCATCCAGTTGTTGAGACTGTTGGCGACGAGAAACGCGGTTGACCAGAGCACCCAGACGATCAACGTGCGGCCGCGAAACGCGGGAGATAACAACTCGCTCCACTTGCCGCGCGCGCGAGCTGGAACGGGGACCTGTGCCGGTAGAGTCGAAGCCACCGGCGCGCTCGGCATAGCCGCATCCGCTTTGCGGGATGCGGCCTCAAGCCGGGCGATCACCGCGTCGGCCTCGGCCAAGCGGCCCTTGTTGATGAGCCAGCGCGGCGATTCCGGCAGCCGCAACAGCAGAAAGGCGATGAGCAACCCGGGAAGGCCGCCGATCAGGAACATGATCTGCCACCCCATGAGAGGCACCAGCAACGCGCCGACCTGGCCCGTCGCCATCAACCCGACGGGGAAGATCATCTCGTACAGCAGGAAAAATCGGCCTCGGCCGTGGGCCTTGGAAAGCTCGCTGATGTAAACGGCAGCGACCGGCATTTCCCCGCCGACGCCGATGCCCTGAATGAAGCGGCAGATGAGCAGAGCGTTGAAGCTCCCCGCGCCCGCGCAGGCGAGGCTCATCGCCGCGAAAATGGCGGTCGCTGCCGCCGCGCACCGAACCCGGCCGTAACGCTCGGCCGCCCAGCTGAAAGCCAAGGCTCCGACGATCTGTCCCACATAGCTGGCACCGATCAGGATGCCGATTTCGGGCGGCGTGATGTGCCACAACGGCACCAGAATCGGCAGAACGAAGGCGATCGACAGCGCGTTGAACGCATCGAAGAACGTCGCACTGCCCATGACCACACGGGCACGGACGAACCAGCGCGAGGTCGATAGCTGCTCCATGCGCGCAATGAGCGCGGCGGCGGCATCCTCAGCGACAAAGACCGGTGCCGGCGACGTGACAGAAAAAGCCTCGGACCGCGGCTCCGCGTTAGCGACTGACAAAGGCTCTCTCCCGTGTGTTCGTTTTTGTTGCGTCTCTATCGGCCACTAGATCATGATGCGATTAAGTGGAATCGCATCATGATCTCATCTCTTTGTTTGAGCATGATCTTTTCGGAAAACCGGTTTCCACTTTTCCGGATCATGCTCGAGTCACATACAAGTCAGCTTGAGAGCGACGCAGCGGTTGTATCAGATGTGACGCCTGCCCGCTCCATCAGCGCTAGAATTTTATCCGCGATCACGTCCGGACACTCGATCGGCGTCAGATGGCGTACCTTCGGCAAGATCGAGAGCGTCGCGTTCGGCAAGGCTCGCTCAATTTGCTCCGACATCGCGACCGGTGCCGCGTAATCCTCCTCGCCGACGATCACGCTGGTCGGCATGCGCATATTGGGTTGATAATGCCGCAGATCGGCATCGCCCAGCATCTCGCAGGTGGCGGTGTAGCAATCGATATCATTGGCAAGGAAGATATCCATTTTGGCACGGATCACCTCTGGATGCGCCTGCCGAAATGCGTCACTCACCCAGCGTGTTGCCTGAAATCCGGACAGCGCCTGGAAGCCCTTGGCGGCTGCTGTGCCAGCGCGCTCGCGCCAATCCTTCGGCGCGCTCTCGCCGTACCACGCCGTGGTATCGATCAACGCCAACGCCTGCACCCGATCGGGATAGACCCCGGCGAACGCCTGCGCGACACAGCCGCCCATCGAACAGCCGGCGAGCGTAACGCTCGGCCAGCCGAGATGATCGAGAAGCCCAGCGAGGTCGGCCGCGAACAGCTCTGGCGTGAATTTCATCTTCGGACGGCCGGATTTGCCGTGACCACGGCAATCATGGGTCAGCACATCCGCGTGACGGGTCAATAACTGCACCGCGCCGTCCCAGATGCTTTGGTCGAGCGCCAGTGAATGGATCAGCGCGATCCGCGGCCGGGCCGGCAATCCCTCGGACCGGGATTCGGTATGCAGCGCATAGGCGATCGAAATGCCGTCACGCACGACGAAGCTTCCAGCGGAGTGAGTCACGGCGCCGCTCACGCCGCCGCCGATTTCGTGGGCGAACCAGGCATCGGCGCGGGCTCGTCCAACGAGACGTTCCAGGCGTCGTAGCCATAAAGCCAGCTCGGATCGTCATTGCCGCCACTCATCCAGGTATTGGCGCTGGAAATCGCCTGAATCTTGGAAGTGCGCGGCTTGCGGTGGGCTTCGAAGCGCTTGAACGCCGCCTCTATCCCGTCGACCGGCACATCCTTCAGGCAGCGCGCCAGCACCGCGGCGTCCTCGATCGAGGTGGCCGCGCCCTGCGCCATATAGGGCGTCATCGGATGACAGGCGTCACCGATCAGCACGATCCTCGCCTCGCTCCAGGTCGGCAACGGGTCGCGCTCCAGGATCGCCCATTTGTGACAATCCGGGCAGGCGTCGAGCACCATCCGAACTTCGGGATGGAAGCCGGCATAGGCCGCGCGCAACTCGTTGACATCACCCTTGGCCGACCATGATTCCTGCGTCACCCAATCCGCCGGCTCCGGCACGCTGGTCACGAAGTAGAGGGAGCTGCGGTCCTTCTTCGTATAATAGACCACGATGTGACGGTCCTCGCCCCACCATTTGGTGCGGGAGCGCGAGATTTCCTTCGGCATCAAATTCGACTTGAACACCGAGCGGTAGGCGATGCGACCGCGATGGATCGGCTTGTCGGGTCCGATGATGATATCGCGCACCAGTGAATGCACACCGTCCGCGCCGATCACCGCGTCCGCCTTGGCGGTCGTGCCGTCGGCGAAGGTGAGCGTCACCGGACCGCCATTTTGGTCGAGCCCGACCAGCTTCTTGTTGAGATGGATGATCTCGCTCGGCACCACCGAGGTCAGCGCCTCGTGCAGATCCGCGCGATGCATGCAGAGGAACGGCGCGCCGTAGAGGTCTTCCGGCATCGGCAGTTCGCGCTTGATCTCGCCGGTGTCGCCGACCCGATTGAGATGCGAATAGGGCGCGAATGCCCGTTCGCGCAAGCCCGCCTCGATACCAATGCCACGCAACACCTTCATCGAGTTCGGCAGCATCTGGATGCCGGCGCCCACGGGACCAAACGCGCGCGCCTGTTCGTAGACCTGGACGTCGATACCCGCTTGCCGAAGCGTGGCGGCCGCAGCCAAGCCGCCCATCCCGGCGCCGACGATTGCAATTCTGGGGACTGACATGGCCGAGCTGCTCCTCACCCGTGGAAAGACGTGGGAGGCCTTCGACGAGCCTCCGCGAACCGCAAGCATCGCGCGTGCTGGCGTGTCAGATATATCTTCGATAGCTCGGAGGGACAATCCTTCAACGCTTCACGCGATCTCATCGGCAATTTCCCCGATCGCTTCATAGACGAGATCGAGTTCGCCTTCCGTGCTGCAATAGGGCGGCATGATGTAAATCGCGTTGCCGAGCGGTCGAACGAGCAAGCCACGCGCCATAAAGCGCTGGTAGAGCGCGGGGCCGATAGTGGCCATGTAACCGGCGTCGCTCGCCACGAGATCGAGCGCGGCGATGGTGCCGAGCTGGCGCACATTCGTGAACCGCCGATCGTCGCGGAAGCGGTCGAGCCTTTCGCTGTGCAAGGATGAAAGGCGCGCGATGCGCGCCATCACCGGCTCATCGGCCCAAATCTCGAGATTCGCCAGCGCGGCCGCGCAGGCGATCGGGTTCGCGGTATAGGAACTTGAATGAAAGAAGGTTTTGGTTCGATCGGTCGAATAATGCGCGTCGAAAATATCCGCACGAGCAAGCGTCACCGCGAGCGGCAGCGAGCCGCCGGTGAGGCCTTTCGAGTAGCAGCCGATATCGGGCGCGACGCCGGCCTGCTCGCAAGCGAACAGCGTGCCGGTCCGTCCCCATCCCGTCATCACTTCATCGGCGATGAACAACACATCATGAGTTTTGCAAATCCGTTTCATCTCGGCGAGAACCCAGGGCGGATAAATCAACATGCCGCCGGCGCCGAGAATCAAAGGTTCGACGATGAGCGCGGCGATAGTCCCTAGGCCACATGCGGCGCTCAACGCCTCCAGCGTCGCCTGTTCGCGGCCTTCAGACGGAAACGGGAGCCGCTCGACGTCGAACAGAAGCGGATCGTAGGGCGCGTTGAAGATGCCGCGCGCGCCGATCGACATGCCGCCAATGGTATCGCCGTGATAGGCGCCTTCGAGCGCGAGGATGCGGCTGCGGTTCTCGCCGCGATGACGCCAGAAGCCGAGCGCCATTTTCAAGGCGACTTCGACCGAGGTCGACCCGCTGTCGGAAAAAAACACGTATTCAAGTTGCGGCGGCGTGATCGCGACGAGGCGCCGCGCCAGCGCTTCGGCCGGCTCATGGGTAAAGCCGGCGAAGATCACCTGATCGAGTTGATCCGTCTGGCGCTTGATCGCCTGCATGATGTGCGGATGACGATGCCCGTGGGTCACCACCCACCAGGATGAAATGGCGTCGAAGATCCGGCGTCCGTCGGCGGTCGTAAGCCAGGCGCCCTCGCCTTTGGAAATCAGCGGCGCTTCCGGCTGCACGGCGTGTTGCGTGAACGGGTGCCATACGGGAGATTTCGATGTCATCCGGCGGACATTTCCAGAAAGTCATCGCGATTGAAATGACGCGCAAAGGCCGCGCGCAAGGCGTCGGCCGATAGCGGGGCAAGGCGCGGAAGACGGCCGAGACGTCGGACACGTCCCATCTCGACGATGACGCGCTCCGAATCGCGGTTCTCCTCGCCCATGAACGCCACACCGAACAACGGAATGCGGCGGGCGCGCAATGCCTCGATCGAAAGCAGCGTGTGATTGATGGTGCCGAGCGTCGTGCGCGCGCAAAGCACCACCGGCGCCTGCCATCGCGCGAAGATATCGATGTAAGTGATTTCGCGCGTCAGCGGCACCAGCAATCCGCCGGCCCCTTCCACGACCAACGGCCCATCGGTTTTGGGCAGAACCAGCGCGGCGGGATCGATGACGACGCCATCGATCTCGGCGGCAAGATGCGGCGAGGCTGGAGTCTTCAGCCGATAGGCTTCCGGCAACACCCGCTTTTCAGAAAGACCCGAGAGCCGCAGAACCGTTTGACTGTCGGTCTCGTCGAGAGAGCCGGATTGAATTGGCTTCCAGTAGTTCGCACCAAGGGCGCCGGTAAGCGCGGCAGCAAAGATCGTCTTGCCGACGCCTGTGTCGGTACCCGTGACGATGATGTGCTGGGTCATATGGCCGTTCGCATATCTTCAACGAGCGCTTCGAACAAATCGGCGACGATGGCCTCGTCGACATTGACCGTGAGCGCGATGCGCAGGCGCGCGCTGCCTTCGGGAACGGTGGGCGGGCGTATCGCCCGAATGTCAAAACCCCGGCGTTGCAGCGACGCAGCCAGTGCCACGGCCGCCCGATCGGCGCCGACGATGATCGGGAGAATATGCGAACCGGAGGCGCCGATGTTGCAGCGACGGCGAAGCTCGTTGCCCGCAAATTGCACCAGACGCGCCAGCCGATCGCGCCGCTCCGGATTGGTGCGGCAAATCTCGAGCGCGACACGGGTGACCGCGGCGATCAGCGGCGAAGGGGCGGTTGCAAAAATGAACGGACGAGCGCGGTTGACCAGGAAATCACGAATAGTTCTCGATCCCAGCACCAGTCCGCCGGCGGTGCCGAGCGCCTTGCCGCAAGTGTGCAAGGTGATGACATTGTCGCGACCCTCGAAGGATGCGGCGAGCCCGCGGCCCTGCGGGCCGAGCACACCGGTCGCGTGCGCCTCATCGATCACGACCATGGCGTCGTGGCGATCGGCGACGTCAACGAGTTCAGCCAGATTCGGGCAGTCGCCGTCCATGCTGTAGAGGCTTTCGATCGCAAGCCAAGGTCGGCCTTTGCCCCCACCCGCGCGCCAGCGGAGAATCGCGGTTTCAAAGGCGTCGATATCATTATGGGAAGCGGCGACGAATTCGGCGCGGCCACGACGCAGGCCTTCATGGACACTCGCGTGAATCAGCTCGTCGTGAACCACGAGATCGCCGCGCTGGGGCAAGGTCGAGAAGATCGCGAAATTGGCGACATAACCGCCGCCAAAATACAGCGCGGTCTCGGCACCGAAATACGCCGCGGCTTCGTCTTCGAGCGCTTCATGCTCGGGATGATTGCCGCGCAACAGGCGCGACCCGCCCGATCCCGCCGGCACACCGCGCGCCACCGCGTCGGCCGCCGCACGCTTCAACTCCTCGGATTCGGCCAGCCCGAGATAGTCGTTCGAGGTGAAATCCACGCCCACGCGCCCGCAAAGCGCGCGCAATCGACCTCGCCCCGCGAGGTCGCGCAGATCGCCCTCGAAACCCTCATGCATTGGCTTTCCTCTCGCACGAGTGACGTAGCCGGAAAATGCCTGCGGGTCATCAGGGAGGTAAGGGGATTTAAGATCCTCCCGGCCCTCTATTTGATTTGAACCATTCCGACCTGGTTTGTCAGGCTGTTGGCCATCACGGGATTGCCATCGGGCGTGACATCCATGTTGCGCACGATGTCGCCACCGCCGGGGATCGCCCAGCTCTGGAACTTTTCCGTGTTCGGATCGAAGCGAACGATCGTGTTCGGCTTGGCCGCGGATTCGTTGTACCACAGCGCACCCTTGGTGAAGACGATGCCATAAGGCTCGGACTTCGGTCCGCTTGGCGAGGGCCATTCCTTCACATTGCCGGTCGCGAGATCGAGCTTGCCGAGATAGCCGCGCGAAAAATCGACGTACCAGATCGCACCGTCCGGCCCGATCGCGAGGCGCCGCGGCCGGGCATCCGGGCTCGGCAGCGGGTACTCCTTGATCGCCATCGTCTTCGGATCGATGGTGGCGATCTTGTTGGCGCCGAACTCGACAAACACCGGAACGCCTTCGGCATTGATCTGTATGCCGTAGGGACGCGACTTCGGTGTCGGCGACGTGACAAGCTTGATCGCGCCGGTCGCAGGATCCAATCGGCCGAGCATATTGGCCTGTTGCACCGTGAACCAGATGATTCCGCTCTGGTCGAAAGTGATGGTGTGGGGGTCTTTCGCGGCCGGATCCGGCATCGGATATTCGGTGACGATGCCGGTGCTGGGATCGAGCTTGCCGATCAGCGCGGTGTTGTTGCCGGTGAACCAGATATTGCCGGCCTTGTCCTCGACCAGCCCGTGGGGACCGGTAAATGCCGACTTGAGCGTATATTCGCGAATCGTACCCGTTTTGGGATCGACCCGGCCGAGCTTGTTCACCAATTGGCCGGTCCACCAGATCGAGCCGTCATGCGCGGCCAACGGATCGTGCGGACGCGAGCCCTGGGTCGGCACGTCCCACATCTCGATGTTGACCTTGGCCGGTCCGTCGATGAGGACCGCCGGCGGGCGCTTGCGCTCGGGGAAATTCTTGATGAGGTAGTCGGTCATGGCGCCCCATTCTTCAGGGGGCACCGGCGTGCTCATGTTTTGCATCATGCGCACGACCGTGAGCCAGCCTTCCGGCGTATAGCCGACGCGAACGCGGTTGATGTCGTGGCAGCCGTTACAGGTCGCGACGAACCTCTGCTTGCTTGGTCCTTCCGGCCATTCTTTTTCCGTGTATTGCGCATGGGCCACCGGCGCCCCCATGGCGACCATGACCAATGCCAATATCAGTGAATTGCCGCGCATGATTCTTCTCCCCCAAGGTTTTGTGATCAAGGCTTTGTGCGAGAGCAAGACTTCGAATGCATCAAGCCGTCAAGCCATTCGTTAAGGTCAGCTTCGCTGCCATTTCCGTCTCCGTCAAGCTTTGGGCCTGGGCCGGCGCAGTTCGGCTTTCATTCCGTCATTGCAGCTATGCATGGGACAGGTGTGCGACGAATTTAGACCGCCGCCCATACGCAGGCTGGTTTCAGGTTGCTTGTAAATTTGCGAACCGCGCGCGGGCCAATCGCGAGTTGTTCCGGCATTTCATTCGTGCTTTTCTGGCGCCGCCGCGCGCGTCGGGAGCGGTGAGGAGCCGGCAAGGCCTTTTATCGAACTTACGAAGGAGAAAGTAATTTTGAATCTGGGGGAAAAGTTAGACCAAGCCTACGCACCATACGGCCTGTTTCTGTTACGCTTGGCGATCGGCATCGACTGGCTGGCGCACGCATTTCTCAAGACCTCTCGCGGCATGAACACGCATGAGGCGCTGCTGGCGAAAAATGGCATCACCCCGCTGCTCGCCTGGCCAACTTTTACGCTCGAGGTGATTGGCGGGATCGCCATCATTCTGGGTTGGTACGGTCGGCAATGGGCGGCCTTCCTTCTGTTCTTTCTGGCGACCGTAGTGTGGATCAAATGGCCGGTCGGATGGACCTATTCCAACACCGGCGGCGGCTGGGAATATCCGCTGTTCTGGCTGTTTGCGCAGGCAGCTCTTGTGCTTTGCGGCGAGGGCGCCTTCGCGCTGCGCCGGAGCGCTTTTCCAAAACCGGCTTGATCGCCGAAAACGCGTCCTAACGGATCATTCGATAAAAGCCCCGGTATCACCGGGGCTTTTGTTTCGATGGCATAGCGCGACCGCTGAGCACCACTGCATCAGCTATGAGTTTCCCTCATTATACAACCGAGAAAGGTTGTTTCCGTTAGGCCAATCCGTTGAGTTGCGGGCACCGCGGAATTGCTCCCATTGCTGACTGGTCGGCGTGCGGACGACTTTACGCGCGTGGTGATGGCGCTCCGTGGCGGCGGCCATCTGCACACTCGACGCCGCAAACAACGATACGCCCAGTGCGATCATGAGGATTTTTCGCATTATAGTCTCCCTTTTTAGGACGATTTCTCGCGAAGCAATCGCGCTTCGTGCGTCACGTCTTTGCGGCGCAACGCACGGCGGACGTGGCCGCCACTACAGAGACTCCATCGCCCCGGGATTTAGTTCTCACGCAAGATAACAAACTGGTGAAGTTCCCTGCCCCCTCGGGCGAGATTCGATCGATTTGATGTGATTTGATTCAAGCCGCGTGGCGTGTGGGGCGCGACCACCTTTGCTGCCTCGGCCGGCGGAAAGCTGCAGATAGGCTCTCAAATCACGAAAAACCCGTGGGTCGCGTCGCGCCGAAGCTGATCGACGAGGCCATACTCCCAATCGAGATAGGCCTGCATCGCGCTCGCCGCGACATCCGTGCCCTCATAGGGGCGCCGGTAGCGGTGGGACGGATCGGACCTCAGTAAATCCAACGGTGGCGCGCACTCCAGCGCGCCATCATAGCCGCCCTCGAGCACGTAGGTCTCCCACCCCATTTGCGCGAGCCAGGACGCCGTCATGTCGGCGCGCACCGCTCTATCGTCGGTCAGCAGGAGGCGCGCCCCGCGCACCGGCGCCGCCATGTCGATCTCTTGCACGAGCTGCCCGCCCGGATAGTGACGAAAACCTTCGATGTGACCGGCGGCATATTCGTTACGCGCGCGAACGTCGAAGCGATAAAGCGTGCGCGGCGTCTGTGCCGCGAGCACTGTTGCTTCTTCCGCGCTGACATGCCGAACGCCAGCGCGATACGCCACGTCGCGGGCATTGGTTTTCGCGCCCTCGAACAGGCCGACCGCGCCGTGCCGATCCGCGCCATGCTCGAGGTCTTGGTTGGCAAGAGTCCAGCCGATCGTCCCGTTCCGCAGCGCCACAACCTTGTTCGCCACGCCGGCGTTGATGAGCGACTGGGTGCCGATGATCGATCGGGTGCGGCCGGCGCAATTCACGATGATCGTCGTCTCGGGATCGGGCGCCGCGTGGCCCGCACGCAGCACCAATTCCGCGCCGGGCACGCTGATGGATCCCGGGATATTCATGGTCGCATATTCGTCGGGCCGCCGAACGTCGAGCACGGCGATATTCGCTTTACTCCCGATCAGCGCGGCGACTTCTTCCGCCGACAAGGAGGGCGTGTGGCGCCGGGACTCGACCAGTTCGCCAAAGGCCTTGGCGTAGGAATTCACATCTTTGAACAGTTCATAGCCCGCCTTCTCCCAGGCCTGAAGGCCGCCGTCGAGCGCACGAACGTCGGTGTAGCCCAACGCCGTCAGGCGAGCGACCGCCGTCGCAACAAGGCCTTCGCCGGCGTCGTAGACGACGATCGGCACGTCCTTGCGGGGCAGTCTCGTCTCGGCTTCGAGCACGATCCGGTCGGCCGCCATGTTGGCGGCAAACAGAGGATGGCCCGTGGCAAAGGCGGCCTCGTGCCGCACATCGAGAAGCGCGATTTCATCGCGCAGCAACAGCGCGCGGCGGACGTGCGAGGGTGTGACGGTTGATGGGGTCATGGAGTGTGCGCCTGGAATAAGGGTTGCAGTTACATGTGCACGCTGGCGTCGATCGATTCAACAGCTCGCTCGCGCCAAGTCTGTTCATTTTCAAAAATGCCATCATTATCATCCGGGGGCCTCATGGTTCGAGACGGCGCGATGCGCCTCCTCACCATGAGGGTCTGACTTCGCGCCAAGTCTTTCGACCTCATCCTGAGAAGCTTGCGAAGCAAGCGTCTCGAAGGATGGGCCGCGCCAAGTGCACGGGCGAACGGCCGCTCTCTCGCGACGCGACGCGCCCGAGTTTGTGCAAGAACCACTCGCCCAAAAACAGAGGGCGCAGGGAAAGCCGGGTGCCCGCTGCACCCGCAGCCTCGCGTGCAAAATGAAAAAGCACACGAGCGTAGTCACTACAGGTTCAGACGGAATCAACCGGCTTTCCCCGCGCAATGGTTTTAACGGTTTCCTTCGTGCTCTCCTTGGTGACCGGGCTCTTTTGCCACCATCGCCTGCGAGTCTCCCCGCAGGCTTAACGCCAGCGTCGGGGCGCCAGGACCACACGACTTCGCCGTCCGCGTCAGCATCATTCGTCGAGCACGCTTGCGCGCGCCTGACGCTGCCCGCGTCCATTGCATCCCGTACCCAACGTTCGTGACGATCGCGAAACGTCCCTCTTGTGAGAACGGGATGGCGAGAGTTTTAGAATTGATTTGGGTCGATGGTGAAGCGGAATATTTTGCAGAGCGGGGCTGGACAGCCCCGTGACAAAATAGATGTTGATTTGCCCGTCGGGCAAAATCCTCCCATAGGAAGAGTAAAGAAAAATCTCCTACGATTCCTGCCGTTACTCGACGGCGAGGTTTTTTAACGGGAAGATCGGCGGCACCGATGACGCGCTCTGCGTGGATGTGAGCGTGCCGAGCGACTGCACTGGCGATAGCGGTGTATCAAGCAGCGGCATGCAGACCACGAAGATCATCTCCTAAATAAAGAACAGCGGAAAATTCTGCGAATGCCGAAACAGAAGCGCGGTCGAGTATACGCACAGCCAAACGACCGTGGCATTTAACGCCGCCTAAATGGCGCACCCGTCAGGGGGTAGGGAGTCGCGACTACGGTGCGCGTGAGGACACCCATTAACCCAAGCGACCTCTTGTCATTGAGCGCATTTTGGCATATGTCTATAGCATATGCCAGGAGACAACCATGCCTGAACAGAGGCACGTCAGATTATTTCGCAACGGCCGCAATCAGGCGGTTCGCATTCCCGTGGAGTTCGAGTTGCCGGGCAGCGAGGCGATCATGCACCGCGACGGCGACCGTTTGGTGATCGAGCCCGTTCGCAAGCGCGGACTTGTCGCCTTGCTCAAGACGATGAAGCCGCTGCAGGAGAATTTTCCCGAGATCGACGATCCGGTGCCGGCGCCGGAGAAGGTGCTTTGACCCGGTATATGCTCGATACCAACATCATTTCCGACCTGATCCGGAACCCGCAGGGCAAAGCTGCGAAGCGGGTCGCCAAGGCGGGCGAGGATAACATCTGCACCAGCATCATCGTGGCGGCCGAGCTTCGTTATGGCTGCGCGAAAAGCGGTTCGAAACGGCTGCTCCAAGCCGTCGAAGATTTGCTCGGCGAGATCAGCGTGCTGCCGTTCGATATTCCCGCCGATGCTGAATATGGCGGTATCCGCTCAGAACTGGAAGCAGCCGGAAAGCCGATCGGCAGCAACGATCTACTCATCGCGGCCCACGCCTATGCGACTGGCGCCACGATCGTGACCGCCAATGTGAACGAGTTCAAACGCATCCGCGGCCTCAACGTCGAGAATTGGCTTGCTTGAGAAGGCAGGACGCCTGCCCACCGCCTTTCGCCGAAGTCCCGTCAATGACGTCAGCCGAAGCCCTCGCGTCGGCAGCCCCTCGTGCTGAGAATGGTCCGTGCGATTTGACCGCAGCCCATGGCACGTTAAGGTTTGCGGAAAAGGGAGAGACGCCATGGAGGATATCGCGGCCAGGGGCGCAGCCGAAAAGCTGCTTGCCGAACACAAGGCCAATTCGCGGTTCAAACGGCTCGGTCCGCCGGCGGCGCCCGCGACGATCTCGGACGCCTACGATATCCAGGAGAGATATGTCAGCCTTCTCCACGGCGAGCACGGCACCATCGTGGGCTATAAGGTCGGATTGACATCGGCGACGATGCAGGCGTTTTGCCGAATCGATCATCCGATCGCGGGCGTCGTGCTGGCAAAACGCGTGTATCGATCGGGGGCGAGCGTCCGGCGTTCGGATTTCGGGCGCCTGGGCCTGGAATTTGAAATCGCGGTCCGCATCAAATCGGATGTCCCAGTCACAAGCGGGCCGTGTACCGCCGAGACGATCGAGCCTCACATCAATGGAGTTTGCGCGGCGGTCGAACTCGTCGACGATCGGGGCGCGGACTATGCCGACCTCGACGTGCTTTCGCTGGTGGCGGATAATTCCTGGAACGGCGGCATTGTGCTGTCGGAATTTGCAACGTCCTGGCCCGATCTGGAAAGCGTGCTGGGACGCGCCACCAAAGATCGCGTTGCGATCGGCGAAGGCTACGGACGCGACATCCTCGGGCATCCCTTCAATTCGGTCGCTTGGCTGGCCACGCAGTTGGCCTCGCGGGGCGAGAGGCTGAAAGCCGGGCAAATCGTGATGACCGGAAGCGTCATGAAAACCGTATTTCCGCAGGAACACGCGGTTTATCGTTTCGAGCTTGAACAAATCGGCTTTGTCGAGGTGCCGCTGGCCGAGGAATGAACGCGCAGCTCCGCGACACTCGCCGTCCCTACTCAATGCGAATGTTGTTCTTTTCGATCACCGGGCCCCAGCGATCGAGCTCCTGTTTGAGAATTTCGCGGAATTCATCGGGCGTGCTGGCGACGGGGTCCATGTAGAGGGCGGTGAGTTTCTCGCGAACCGCCGGCTCGGCCATGATCTCGACCACGGCCACGCGGATTTTGTCCAAGATCGCCGCAGGCGTCTTTGCCGGCGCAACCAGACCGTTCCAGGCACCGGCCTCGACGCCGTCGATACCGCTCTCGCGCAGCGTCGGAACATCGGGCAACAATGTCGAACGTGTCGCGCCGGTCACCGCCAGCATCTTCAGCAAGCCCGCTTTCGCCTGCGGCGCCACGGAGCCTGCCGGGAGCACCGACATCTGAACGTCGTTTCGGGTCAGCGCCGTCACCACGTTCGGCGATCCGGCGTAAGCAATATGTTCAGGGTGGGCCTCGCTCTTCGTGGCGATCGCCGCCATCGTGAGATGCGAAAGCGAACCGTAGCCGATCGAACCATAATTCAGTTTTGCCGAATCTTTTTTCAGCCGCGCGACCAGGGACGCGAAATCGTTCACGCCAAGCTCATTGCTTACCACCAACACGCTCGGCTGCGTCGCCACGATGGTGATCGGCGCGAGATCCTTGGCCGGATCGTAAGGCAGCGCCTTGAACAGCAATTTGTTGAGCGCGAGCGGCCCGACGATCGACAGGCCGATCGTGTAACCGTCAGCCTCCGATTTGGCGACGGCATCGGTGCCGGTGTTGCCGCTGGCACCAGGCTTGTTCTCCACCAGGAAGGGGACGCCGAACTTTGTCTGCAGCCGGTCGGCGAGGATGCGGCCCATACTGTCCGGCGTCGATCCCGGCGCAAACGGCACGATGATCCTGACGGTCCGCGTTGGCCATGTCTGCGCCTGGACCATCGAGGTCGTGAGCGTGGCGACGGCCGCGGCCAGAAGGAGAAGTTTTTTCATTTTATCGGGAGTCCTAATTTGGCAAAGATGTCGAAGGCGGATGGTTTACGGTGCTCATAGCAACGCGCCCTGAGCACGCAGCGCCCGCGCAATCTCGCTCCTGTCGAGCTTTCGAGGCGTGGCATTGGTTCGCAGCGCGAGGGAGGCGGCGGTCCCGGCCGCCTCCCCCATCGCGAAGCACGCTCCACTGACGCGCGCCGCGGACTGGCCAAGATGGGTCATCGAGGCGCAGCGCCCGACCACGAACAGATTTTCGATGAGTTGCGGGACGATCATGCGGTACGGCAATTCGTTGTAGCCACGAACATTCGGGATGTCCGGGAATTTCCAGACCACATCGCCGCTGGTGTGGGTTTCGATCGGCCAACCATTCCGGCCGATGCTGTCGTCGAAACTGGCGCAGGTGAGAACATCATCCTCGGTCAGAACATATTCACCCATGATCCGCCGGGTTTCGCGAATGCCGACCTGCGGGGCGATGTCGACAATATAGGAATTCTCAAAGCCCGGAACGGTTTGCAAAAACCGGTAGGCTTCCCGAATCTGCCCGCGCCCCTGCATCTCGCCGTCGCTGAGGCTCTTGGCGTCCACGCCGTCGATCGCCGTTCCGTCGATTTTACGAAGTTGCGTGATATTGACCCGCCATTCGCCCGGGTGCTTCTGCGGCCGCACGATCGCGCCCTTGCGCGGGAATGAAAACTTTCCCTCCCGCTCGGCCTCTTCCATCAACTTCGGAATGCTCAACCACGCTTCGCCGGCCGCGACCGGATCGACCCCGTTCAGCCGGAACATCGTCGATGGGTAAAGCATGTTGCCGCGACCGTCGCCCTTTTCAAAGGGCGCTCCGGCCCAGGCCGCGAGGTCTCCGTCCCCCGAGCCGTCAACGAACAGGCGGCCACGCGCGGCCATGCGGCCCGATTTTGTTTCGACAATGAGCGCGTCGATGAGAGCTTTTTCGTGCATCGCGACACCAACCGCGACGGCATGAAACAGAATTTCGACACCGCAATCGGCCAGAAGCTCATCCGCGGCGATTTTATAGGCCGATACGTCATAGGCCTGCGCCAAGATCTTTTTCAGCACCAGATGCGGCTCGTTCAAACCTCCCAGCCGATCGATTCGATCCAACAGCTCATCCGCCATGCCGCGCACGACCCGGACGTGCTCACCATGCACATTGGCGTAGAGGCCGCAAAAATTCGTAACGCCGGCAGCCGTCCCCATGCCGCCCAGAAAGCCGTAGCGTTCGACGAGGAGAACCTTGTGGCCCGCGCGCCCAGCCACCGCCGCGGCGACAAGCCCCGCAGGCCCGCCTCCCAACACGATCACATCGTATTCGCCGAAAATCGGCGTGTGTCGTTGCGGCTCGGCAATAAAGGTGGCCATTTTTGCTACCGTGATCCGGGTTGTCTTCTAGAGCATGATCCGGAAAAGTGGAACCGGTTTTCCACGCGACAAACGCGAAACGCGTTTGCGCGCAGATCATGCTCAAATAAAGGGATTAGATCATGATGCGATTCCACCTAATCGTATCATGATCTATGACTCCCGGGCAGGCCGGCGACTGAACGGGGATCCCGAAGACGTGGAGATAATCGACGATCATTAGAGCGTTTTCCAGCGAAGTGGATGCCGGTTCGCGTCAAGAAAAGCGCGTCCTAAATAGCAACACTCGCTTTGGCGACCTCCTCCAAAACTTCGGCTAGCCGGTCTACCGCCCAGTCAACTTGTGATTCATCGATGATCAAGGGTGGAGCAAAGCGTATGGTGTTACGGTGAGTATCCTTGGTCAGCACACCCGCTTGCAGCAATCGTGCGGCCACAGCACCGGCGCTCGCTTGGTCAGAGTGCAGCTCAACCCCCACGAACAGACCCCGGCCGCGCACTTCGCGAATGATCGGGCTCTTGATGGAGGCGAGACGATTGAGAAGGTGTGCGCCGACAGTGGCCGCGCGTTCGATCAATCGCTCGTCGATCAGCGTTTCGAGCGCGGCCAATCCGACCGCCGCGGCGATCGGATTACCCCCGAACGTGCTGCCATGATCTCCCGGCGTGAAAACCTGCATCACCTCGCGACGAGCAAGAAACAGCGACACCGGCAGGAGCCCGCCGCCGAGCGCTTTGCCTAGCATCAGGCCGTCAGGCCTGACTTCGTCATGCTGACAAGCAAGAAGCCGACCCGTGCGCCCCAGACCGGTCTGAATCTCATCGCAAAGCAGTAGCACGTGATGTGCCCGGCAAATGCGCTCGACTTCGGCAAGATAGCCCGGTGGCGGCACATTGATGCCACCTTCCCCTTGAATCGGTTCGACCAAGAAGGCCGCGGTGTTTGGGGTGATTGCAGTCTCGAGCGCAAGTGCGTCGCCGAACGGAACGAGCTTGAAACCGGGCGGGAATGGCCCAAAGCCATCGCGGTATTGGGGAACAGAGGAAAAGCCGGCGATGGAGATCGTCCGACCGTGAAAATTTCCCTCCGCTGCAATAATCTCGGCCCGATCCAATGGCACGCCCTTGATCTTGTAGGCCCACTTGCGCGCCGCCTTGAGCGCGGTCTCTACCGCTTCAGCGCCGCTATTCATCGGCAGAGCGAATTCCATGCCGGTGAGAGTGCAAGCTCGGGCAAGGAAGGGGCCCAATCGATCACTGAAATAGGCGCGGGAGATCGTGTCCAGCCGCTGGGCCTGTTCGGTGAGTGCTTGAACAAGACGCGGATGGCAATGGCCGAAGCTCGTCGCCGAGTAGGCTCCCATCATATCAATGTAGCGTCGTCCGTTCTCATCCCAAACATAGATGCCATTCCCGCGGACGATCGTTACCGGCAACGGCGCGTAGTTCGATGCCCCATAGCGGGCTTCAAGAAGGGCTGAGCCGGTCATGATACACTCCTTCGAATCCAAGCCAAAAAGAATCCCGGATCAGATACGCTGTGCACCGGGCTCTAATGGCCGGTGGATTGCCGGTTCATTTCCTCCAAAAGCTCCCGCATCGCATCGAACTGCGTGCCGAAGCCTTTCCAATCTCCGGACTTCAATCGCTCAACGGCTTGATTGTAACGATCGAGCGCCTCCCGTGCCTGACTTGCCGCCGGGCTTATGAGGGGCCGCTCCCCTGCCGTGTTTGAGACGGTTGGCGCGACACCGCCTTCTACGAACAATGCGGACAAGGCTTCGGCGAGTGTCTCCTTCATCACGACATGTTCACCGTAGGCTGCGATCACGCGTTTCAGCTCGGGCAGATGCCCGTGCTCAGCTCGCAAATAAAGCGGCGACACATAAAGGATCGAGTTCTCGATCGGGATCACAAGCAGGTTGGCACCGCGAATCACCCGCGAGCCCATCTGATTCCACAGCGTCAGTTGTTGCGAGATCTCCGTGTTCTGATTGATTCGTGCCTCGATCTGGAACGGCCCGTAAACCAGCTTCTCCTTGGGGAATTCGTAGACGATCAGTTTGCCGTAGTCGGGCGCATCGCAGCGCGCCGCAAGCCACGCGATCATGTTGTCGCGGCGGCTCGGCACCATGGGAAGCATCAGAAAGAACTCAGCCTGCGGCTCGCCGGGCAGGCGCATGATGATGTAATAAGGGGTCATGGTTGAGACACCGTCGCCGCCCGGCTGACGCGGAAACTGCCAGAGATCCTCGCGATTATAGAAAACGTCAGCCACCTCCATGTGATAGGTCTGATACAGCCGCGCCTGAATCAGGAACATATCCTCCGGATATCGAATGTGTTTCTGCAGGTCTTGAGGCATGACCGTGAACGGCTTGAACAAGTTCGGAAAGATACGCTGGTAGGTCGCGGCGATCGGATCGCGGGGGTCCATCAGATAGAAGTCGACGGTCCCGTTATAGGCATCGACGATAATTTTCACCGAATTGCGTATGTAATTGAGATCGAGGTTTGGCGCAGGCTGGGCGGAGGGGAAATAGGAACTCGTCGTATAGGCGTCCTGAATCCAGAACATCCGCCCATTACTGATAACCAGATAGGGATCATGATCGAGCTTGAGGAATGGAGCGATCGTGCGCGCACACTCCTGAATATTACGCCGGATCATGATCCGGCTATCGGTCGTGATGTAGTTTGAGAGAAGCAGGTTCGGGTCGTTGAAATAGTAGGCGAACAGCATACGCCACGCCATCGCTCCGATCGGAACGCCGCCGGCGCCCTCATAGGCCGCATAGACGTTGTCTTTGCCTTTCGGATAATCGAACTCCGGCGTGCTCCCCTTGACGATGACGTAGCCGTCGCTCTCTTCGCCGTAGTAGATGCGCGGCTCCGTGATTTTGGGACCTCCGTCAGCAACGGGAGGAATATCCCGCAAATAGAAAAACGGCAGTCCTTCCGCGCTTTTGCGGGTGACCGGGCTCATCACCGCGCCATTGCCGTGGGTAAACAGAATGTGGCGGTTGACCCATGTCTGGGCGTTCGGCGGCAGCAAGGAGGGCCGCAGCTCGCGAGCCGAGAGCATCACGCTTTGGTAGGAGCCATCAAGCCAGTAGCGATCGACGTCAAGATCGTGGAATTTGTAATAGGTGCGGATCTCTTGCAACTGCGCATAGGTATCCGACAAGGGCAGCCAGTCCCACAGCCTGATGTTGTCAATCGTCGCCTTGTTGGCTGCAAGCGCGCTGGCGGTGAGATTCTGTTCGGCGGTAAACGGCTTGGCCTCGATCCGATCGAGATTGTAAGCCTGCCGGGTGAGCGCGATGTTGCGTTCGATATAGGGCTTCTCCAGTTGCAACTCGCTCGGTTTGACGAAGAAGTGACGGAACAGCACCGGGACTGGACCGGAGAGCACGAAGGAGCCGAGTGCGACGAGTATGAACGCGACGGCCGGAAGCCGGTAGTTGCGCACCCAAAGATTTGCCCAGGCGGCGAACGCTGCGATGATCGAAAGCCCGATCAACAGCCACAGCGCCGGCAGCCCCACATGTATGTCGGTGTAGCTTGCACCGACGACAACGCCGTTGTCGCCGTAAAGCAGCAGATAGCGGTCGAGGTCATAGGACCAAGCCTTCACCACGAAGAAAAGACCGAGCAGCGCTGAGCCGTGAGCAATCACCGTCGGCGAGATCGATCGTCGGTGAGCGTCGTATTCGATGTCGCCGTGCACCCAGTAGATCGTTCCGGCGAAAAGCGCACTCATGCCGAGTGTGAGCAGCATCCAGTTCTTGATGCCGATATAGGCGGGCAGTGAGAAGAGATAGAATCCGATGTCCTTGTTGTAGAGCGGATCGTCTGCGCCATAGGGTACGTGGTAGAAAAACTGCAGGAAGATGCCCCAATTTCCGGCTTCCGCCGCGGCGACCAGCAGGGCGAGCAAACCTGCCCCACATGCAATAATCCGAAACCACGGCAGTCGGTCGCGCAGGAGCGAAGGCAGGTCGGACGGCGGCGCACTGCCGACCAGCTTCCACGCGGAGGCTGCGACGGCTTGCGCCGGCTGCCGCCGGGCAAACCGCAGCGCAAGCAATCCGTTCAGCCAGAGGAAGATGGCGGTCGCCATGGAAACGACGAAAAAGACGACGGCTTTGGCGCCGATCGTCGTCAAAAAAACCTGAACATACCCGAGCGAGGAAAACCACAGCCAATCGACCAGCAAGTCGCTCACGAGCCCGAGCAGGATCAGGCAAATCCCGACGACGACGGCCGCAATGAGGAACCCGACCACGACGCTACGCCCTGGTACCTTCCGTTCGGGTCCGGTAATCCCGATCGTCATGGGTTGATGATAGCAGAAATGAAGGATGCTTACCGCTTGATTCGTGGTTCCGACGGCTTCCTCGCCAGGTCAGCCTGATCCGCATGAGGGAAGCAACCGCGCAAAAGCGCGGCTCTTCTCTTCACGACGCCAACCGGCGGTGCATGCGACCGTTGGATCCGTATTTCTACGCCAACGTATGAACGATCACCGGCCCGGCAACCGCCGTGGCCGGCCCGGTGAGCAGAGGCGCCAGGTTCTGTTCGATCCACGCGAGCGCGCGTCTATTCGACTCCTCCGCTCCCGCATGGTTGTTGAAGATGCTGATCGCCGTCACGGTGTCATCGGGCGCATAGACCACATAATAGGCCATGAAACCTTCGACATCACTGATGATTGGTATGGCACCCTCCTTGATCCTGCGTGCCAGTTCTTCGGCCATGCCGGATTTTGCTTTGCCCTGACGAATGGCGGCATACATGAGCTCCTCCTTCACCGGCGGGCTGCCCGCGGTCGCGACTGCCGCGACCATGCATCACGCTCGAGACAGGCAGGCAGGCGAGCAGCAGGGTTTCCCCGCACACTCAATTCTAAGCCATTCCCCACAACGACACCATCGAGCTGGCCCACCCGAAGAGATTCGAACTACCCCGGCCGGACAGGGATATACCCAATGCCAAAGTGGAGGTGATGCATCGCACTTGCATCACTGACGAAGAATTGTAGCCGGCGGATGGAAGGCCTATGCTGGCCTTATAATCACGCAGCCGCCCATCCTACGGCGAGGTCTGCAGGAAGACTTCACGGTGGATGGTTTGCGTATTGTACCGGAGATCACGTCATGTCCATTGCTCCCACACTCAAAAGGTATCTGACCGCTGAGAACATCCAATACGAGGAGATCACGCATGAGCTTACCATGTCGTCCACTCGCACGGCTGAGGCATGCCATGTCTCGGGCGACCGTCTTGCCAAGGGCATCGTGTTGCGGCGCGATGGCGACTATATGCTGGCCATCATGCCCGCATCGCACCACCTTCGCCTGTCAGAACTGAGGACAAAACTCGGTGACAATGTCGACATGGCCAATGAAGCCGAGATCAATCGGTTGTTCCGCGACTGTGCACACGGCGCGGTTCCGGCCGTTGGCAAATGCTACGGACTGGATCTCATCGTCGACGAAAGCATCGAGGCACAGCCGGAGATCTATATGGAAGCCGGCGATCATCAGACCCTGCTTCATCTCAGTCATGCGCAGTTTGCACGCCTGACGGCCAACGCACTGCGTGGGCGCTTTAGCGCGCATGACTGAGGATTTGTCGGTTGCAGATTTCCGGACGCGGAAGTCATCCCGCTGGTGCCGTCGCACCCGATCGGTTGTATAGTTGAGAAGATGGGGGCTGCGCTGCATTGCATCAGGCGCACCTGAAACTCCAGCAACGGAGGTCTGCCATGAAAGTCAAAGACGTGATGCACAAGGGTGTCGACTGGGTCAGCCCCGACACCCCAATCACCGAACTCGCGAAATTGATGCGGGAGCATGACATCGGCTGCATTCCGGTTGGCGAGGACGACCAGCTGATCGGGATGGTGACCGACCGCGACATCGTCTGCAAAGGGCTTGCGAGCAAGAACTTCGATGCTGGCCGCGCGATGGCGCGCGATGTGATGACCGAAGGCATCCATTGCTGCCGGGAGGACGATGACCTCGCAAAGGCGGTGCATCACATGGAGAAGCTGAAGCTCCGCCGGTTGCCGGTGATCAACAAGAGCAAGCGGATGGTCGGGATCATCAGTCTCGGTGACGTCAGCCATTTTGCGTCCGGTGATTTGCTGTCCGAGTGCGTCAAGAGCGTTTCGGCCCATCACTGAACCACGGCTGGCGCTCCTTCAGCCTCGTCAGGCGGATAGCCAATGTGTCGGCGAATGCGCGCCCGATGATTAGCGCCGCGTGTTGCGCCGGCCGGCGCTGGGTTGGCGGAATACGCCTCGCTTCGCCTTGTGCGCTATATGTCGTAATAGAGATGGAACTCGTGAGGATGAGGGCGCAGCCGGATGGCATCCACCTCCCTTTTTCGCTTGTAGTCGAGCCAGGTTTCGATCACGTCCCTGGTGAACACATCGCCGCGCAGCAGGAACGCGTGATCGCGTTCGAGCGCGTCAAGCGCCTGGTCCAACGATCCGGGCGTCGATTTCACATCCTTCGCCTCGGCTGGCGGCAGGTCATAAAGATTCTTGTCGATCGGCCTGCCCGGGTCGATGCGGTTGTTGATGCCGTCAAGGCCGGCCATCAGCATCGCGGCGAAGGCCAAATAGGGGTTGCAGGAGGGATCCGGCGAACGGAACTCGACGCGCTTTGCCCGCGGGTTCGGCGAATACATCGGAATTCGGCAGCAGGCCGAGCGATTGCGCTGGGAATAGACGAGGTTGATCGGAGCTTCGTAACCCGGCACCAGACGCCGATAGGAGTTCGTGGTCGGAGCGCAAAGCCCGCATAACGCCCAGGCATGGGCCAGCAGCCCACCGATGTAGTAGCGGCCAAGCTCGCTCAGCTCGGCGTAGTCCGCCTTGTCGTAGAACAAGTTGGTCTCGCCCTTCCACAGACTCTGATGAACATGCATTCCCGAGGCGTTGTCCTCGAACAGCGGTTTTGGCATGAACGTCGCGGTCATGCCATGCTGGCAGGCGGTGTTCTTAACCACGTATTTGTAGATCATCAGGTTGTCGGCCATGCGGGTGAGCGTGGTGAAGCGCATGTCTATTTCGTTTTGGCCACCGGTCGCGACTTCATGGTGATGAGCTTCGATCTGGATCCCCAGCGATTCCATCATCAGCACCATTTCGGTGCGGAGATCCTGCATGCTGTCAGCCGGGGGAACCGGAAAGTATCCCTCTTTCGGGCGCGGCTTGTGGCCCAAATTCGGCGCTTCCTTCTTGCCGGTGTTCCAGCTGCCCTCGCTGGAATCGATCTCGTGGAAGGCGTAGTTGATACCCTCTCCGTACCGCACGTCGTTGAATACGAAGAACTCCGCTTCGGGACCGAAATAGCTCGTATCGGCGCGGCCGGTGCCCTTCAGGTAAATCTCGGCCTTCTCGGCGATGTAGCGGGCGTCGCGGCTATAGGATTGGCCGGTAACCGGATCCCTGATGTTGCAAATCAGGATCAACGTCGTTGCCGGGGTGAACGGATCGAGGAAGGCCGTCGTCGGGTCCGGGACGACCAGCATGTCGCTTTCCTGGATTTCCTGGAAACCGCGGATCGATGAGCCGTCGAATCCGATGCCTTCATTGACAGCGTCGATATTCACTGCGCTCGGCGGGACGGAAAAATGTTGCCAGACCCCCGGCAAGTCTGTGAACCGCAGATCGATCATCTGGACCTTCTCGTCCTTGATCGCCTTCAGGAGATCTTCGGCTGTCGCACAATTCGGAACCATGGCTTCACTCCTGTAACCGAGAGGGGCGCCTTGAAGCTCGTATTGCCCTTCAGCCGCTGCCAAGCGGCTTGGGACGGATTTGGTCCACACTCCACCTTTCGCGCCGCCGCGCTGGTCTCGATCCGGCATGGCGGCGCTCGCATTCAGGCACGCCTCGTCACGCGTGAGCCGGCACCTTCAGCTTTGGTGCGGCCCACGCATGAGCTTTAAGGCGTCTTCGATGTGCCGCCAGGTTCTGGCCAGTTCCACCTCGCCCTTTGCTTCAAGGTCGATGGCATTCTGGGCAGCTTCCGCAATGGCCCGGGCGCCGTGCGCTTCCAGCAACTGGCGCGCATATTCATGGATTTCGATTTCTTGCATGGCGTCATGCTCCTCTCGCTCTGCACCCTGAACTCCAGTCGGACAGCAGAACCGTAGACGTTGACACCCATCAAGCTCACACAGTCTGCATCCGCCTCAATCACCCGCGCCGGGATTTGGCGAGAAGTATTGGAGTTTGTCCGGCTTGCCTTCCCATTCCTTAGAGTCGGGCGGGGGCGTCTTTTTGGCAATAATATTTGGCCAGATTTTCGCGTATTCCGCATTCAGCGACAGCCATTTCTCAAGCCCCGGTTCGGTGTCAGGCCTGATCGCGTCGACCGGGCATTCCGGTACGCAGACCCCACAATCGATGCATTCGTCCGGGTGGATGACGAGCATGTTCTCGCCCTCGTAGAAGCAGTCCACGGGGCACACCTCGACGCAGTCCATGATTTTGCAGCGAATGCAGCTGTCGTTGACGACGAAGGTCAATTAAGTGTCCTTTCAGCAGATCGATCGCTTTTCTTGAGGAACGATACCCGGCTCCTTCAGCTCACTGCTAAGCCAATGAGGAATCTTGCGCCATGACCCGTCAAGGGCCTTGGACCCTAGGAATAGGCTCAAATGGCCACATGGTTCCGTCATCTTCTCCAACCATTGGGCCGGTGTGCCGACTAGCCGTGTTGTTGCGAACAGCTGATCGACCGAAACGACCTCGTCATTGCTGGCCGCGAGAAGAAAGATGGGTGCGCGAAGCTGTGTCAGATCGACCTGTTGCCCGAGGGCGACAAAGCGCCGTTCAGCGATCTGGTTTTCCTTGAATATCCCTTTGACGACTTGAAGGTAGAATACCCCGGGTAAATTGAGCGTTTCAGCATACCATTGCCGAAATCGGCCACACAATTCATGCCCTCGTGCCGAGTCGAGCTCCGGCGGATTTTGAAGAACCGCCTCCGCTTCATTGAAGCCCGATGAGATACCCCAAGATTCGAGCGTGCGGTCACCATGTACAATGCCCTCTCCCTGCCGCACAAGCTCTTCAAACATCGTAAGCGGAACATCAGCGACGAAACGGGACAATTGAGATTCGGCGGCCGCAATGTCGATCGGCGCGCCGACAAGAACTAGCCGTCGTACTTTTTTTGGAAAGCGCGCGGCATAGACCAATGCCAGCCAGCCGCCTTGGCACAAGCCAATCAGGTCGACCGGCGGTCCAAGTTCGTCTACCGCAACATTGAGATCGGCAAGGTAGTTGTCGATCGAAAAATAACGTGTCTCCGGGATTGCAGACCGCCAATCGGTGACAAACACACGCGACAAGCCACTCTGGCACAACGCCTCGACGACGCTATGACCCGGAGCAAAATCCGCAATGGTTGCGCTGTGTAGCGCATAGGGTGCACAAATGAGTGTCGCGAGCCCGCTCGTCTGTGTGGAAAAATTCCGCAATCGCATCGATGCGAGCTCAAGAGCGACCGTATTCGAGGTCGTCCAAGGCAACGACAAACTGCTCGATACACTTCGCTTACCAGATACCGACAAGAGATCTTCAAGAAACCGCACATTCGCCTTCGCCGCCAGCGCTGCTGCAGCAAGCGGCCAGACAAGAAAGGATTCCAAGGCCGAATCCGACCGTGACATCCCGTGCTCAGCTCTTGGCCGCCCTTCCGGCGTGCTTGTCTCATGCTCCGAATTCATAGACCCAGCTCGATTCTATGGGCACGTCATGGCCTCGGGTCGACGTCCTGCTTCACGCGCCGCGGATAGCTATCCCGAAGACCTTTGATTTCGGCGGTGTCCAGCGGCATCACCGCACTCCAGGCGATGAGCGATAGAGCTGCGGCAACAGCGGCAATTTCCACAGGTCTCTTCATGCAAGACCCCTTTGGCTATCTGATTTCGGGGTTGTCCCGTTCAGACTGCCGTTCGCAGCCGCCTCATCGTGAACTCGATCTCCCCGCCTGGCAGCTCGCGCCAATGCTCGACCTCGCTCATGTAGGCCGGCTTCGGGTAGCGATCGAGGAACTCCCTCACCGTTTGGCGGGCGTCGTCACGGGGTTGGGCGAAGGTCTCGCGCACGAAACCATCGCGGGTGCGGTGCTGCGCGCGATGATCGCGCATCCGCTTCGCCAGCTCACGCGGGGTCTTGAGCCCTGCCATCGCAGCTGCTCCAAATAAATAACGCCTATTAGATTGGTGCGATTCTGGTCCGGGCAAGTCCGAAGCAACCCATTACTGCAAAGAAAAAGGCGCGCCACTGTACCCCGCAGCGCGCCCTTCCCCGTTGTCAAACGGCGCGGGGAGATGAAACAGGAGTGTACTTCCATGATCGAGGGGATCAGCGCGGTCACACTAGGCACCCACGAAATGGGACAAGCTGTCCGATTCTACCGCGCGCTGGGGTTTGAGGTCCTGCACGGCGGCGAAGAGTCGTCATTCACCAGCTTTCGAGCAGGGGCGAGCTATCTTAACCTCATCGCCCAGCCTGCCGAGCGGCGCTGGTCCTGGTGGGGGCGCGTAATCTTCTACGTTGCCGATGTTGATGCACTTTACGACCGTGCGCTCGCCGCGGGGTGCCAGCCAGCTGCCGCGCCCCGCGATGCCGAATGGGGTGAGCGCTTTTTCCACCTGATTGACCCCGACGGCCACGAACTCAGCTTCGCTCGGCCCTTGTTCCCGGTTTCCGTCCAATAGCAGCTCGAAGCGGCTGCATTCCAAGAAGCGTTGGGAGCGCGTATGGTGCTCCGATTATCCGCTGAACCTGGGAGGCAATCATGCCGTTCAGGACAACCGGAATATTGTTGCTCGGTGCGATGGCGCTTCCCGCCTCCGCGGCCGCGCAAACCACCCCTGCTCCACCGGCAATTACGCGAACGGTGGTTGCCGCAACCAAGCTGCCGACCGTCACAGAGGTGCCGCTCCATTTCAAAGCGGTGAGCATCACCCTTCAGCCGGATGAAAGGAGCGGCGTCTCGGCGGCCAACGGCATCCTCTACCAGATGTCAGGATCGACCGAGGTTGCGCTCGATGGCGAGGTCAGAAGGCTCAACACCGGAGAGGGCCTGTTCATCGCCGGCGGAAAAACCGCGGCGCTAACGGCGGGCGCCGGAGGGCCATCGACTTTCCTCCACTTCTTCCTTGTCCCCACTGTGGGCTTGGATCGGCCTGCCGAGACCACGCCTGCCTCCGTGAGGGAATTATATCGCACAGCAAATCCGATCCCCGACCTGCAGCCAGGCGGTTATGATCTCAATCTCACCCGAGTAACGTTTCCGCCGCAGATGCCTTCCAACCCGCCACACCATCGGTCAGGCGCGGCTCTATACTTTATCGTCTCCGGCACCGGGGCGAACACGGTCGACGGTAAGACGGAAGCAAGAGCACCGGGTTCCTTGATCTATGAACCGCACGCCCTCGTGCATCAATGGGGAAACCCAGGCAACGAGCCGTTGATATTCTTGGCCTTCAACATCAATCCGGAAGGTGTGGCAGCCGTGCTTCCGGGCGCACCAGCAAAGAATTGATAGCTAACGGCGGGTGACCCACCGCACCGTTCGATTCCTATGTCGCCCGTCGAGACTCGCGTGACTTTGAACAGTCACCGGATGGCCTCTCAATTCCCCGCGACGATCCACGCCTTTTCGGATGCATGGTCGTCAGTGCAATACCATATAGAGAGAAGGAAGGGAGGTGAGCATCATGCGCATTCAACATTGGCAAGACGTCGCCAGCCTATTGTTGGGCGTGTGGCTGGTCTTGTCGCCGTTCGCCCTAGGCTTCGCCGGAGCGGACGTCTGGATAACCATCGTGCTTGGGTTGTGCGTCATTCTGTTTGCCGTAGAGGGATTTGTCATTCCATCCTATCTGGAGGAATGGGGAGAGCTTCTCCTCGGCCTGGCTCTGGTGGTGGTACCTTGGACGGTCGGCTACGAGTCGGTATCGGCCACGGTAAGCAGTATGGTGTCGGGCATACTGGTGATCTTGTTTGGCGTCTGGGAACTAATGACCGATCGCGATTTCATCGCCTGGTGGCACGATCGCTGGCATCACCCAGCCAGCTGAGAAGGGCAGTTCCCTGAACCCTTAGCCCGACCGTTATCTGCTTGCGGTCGGAGGAGAGGGAGTGTCTCGGCGCCGTGGGATTTCATTGGCTTTTGGCGATGATGCCAGGAGTGGCGTGAGCAAAGGTTTGACCTCTCGGCTGCCGAGCGGTGAAAAAAGTGAGCAGGGCCTGGCGGCCCCGCACATGGTCAACTTCGTTATGATGCGGTTCTAGGCTCTATCGGTTCCCAAATGCTGATTTTACGAGTCTCCGGCATTAGGAAGAGGGCGAGCACGAAGCACACCGCGGGAACCGCGATCGGGTAGATTAGCGCGTAGCCGACGCTGCCGGTGGCCGCGAAAGCTGCCGAAGTGATGAACGGCACCAATCCGCCACCCCAGCCGTTGCCGATGTGATACGGCACCGACACCGACGTGTACCGAATCCTGCCGGGGAAGTATTCCGCCAGAAACGCCCCGACCGGCCCGTACACCATCCCGACGTAGCAAACGAGGATGAAAATGATGAAGACCGCGATCGGATAATTGATGTTGCCGGGCTGCGTGACCGTTCCCAGCCACAAATACAGCGGATAGTACGTGATCGCGGCGAGCAACATGCCTCCCAGGATCACCGGCTTGCGGCCGATCTGGTCTGACAGCCAGCCAAAAAAGATCAAGCTCGGCGTTGCAATGAGCAACG
>WNFR01000138.1_pt1 | contig 111300 bp, 103 predicted proteins | sample 5400221 | NCBI WGS metagenome assembly WNFR01 (sample SAMN13153357, study PRJNA577476) | soil metagenome | isolation source: 40 cm soil under Madrone tree | place: USA:California | collected 2016-06-14
TACTTTGATCGCTGCGGACTGCTGTCGCTGCAAGATCAACGGCGAAAGCTCCAGATTACTTTATGAACCGCCGTATACGGAACCGTACGTACGGTGGTGTGGGAGGACGGGAGCCGCGAGGCTCCCTCCTACCCGATACGTCCATGGTTTCAGCTCACGTCCATAGTTTCAGCAGGAGCGTAGCCAGCCCCAAAAAGGACAACGAGCCGGCAACATCAGTAAAGGTAGTCACAAACACTGTTGATGCGACCGCCGGATCAATCCGCAACTTTCTGAGCGCGACCGGAATAAAAACTCCCGAAACGCCGGCGACGATCATATTGATCATCATCGCAAGGCCGAGCACCAAGCCGACCATCCATCGCCGTGAGATCAATACCGCAAGTCCCGCCGCAACCAACCCATTGATGACGCCGTTGCCAAACCCAACCAGTAACTGTTTCATTGCCACGCTGCTTATGCTCGACAACTCGTTGAGCGCCAAGCCTCGAATGACAACCGTGAGGGTTTGTGTAGCTGCGTTCCCACCCATTCCCATCGGCATCGTCACCAGCGCCGCCAGTACCGGCAAGACCTGGATTGAATGATCAAAAAGGAAAATCACATACGCCGGCAGAAAAGTTGTCGCGAGATTGACCAGCAGCCACGGCGCTCGTAACCGCAACGACCGGAGCGCACTCGTTGAAACGCGTTCTTCGGCGCTGACGCCCGCCAGCGCGAGCAAGTCTTCCTCAGCCTCTTCCTGAAGCACATCGATTACGTCATCTACGGTTACGATACCGACGAGCTTGTCTTCATCATCCACGACGGGTATCGCCAGAAGATTGTATTCAGCAACAAGCCTGGCAACTTCCTCCTGGTCGTCGGCGGTGCTGACGCTTATGACGTCCTGCACCATAATCCGCTTCAGTTGAGTGGCCGGGTGCGTCGTCAGTAGTTTCCTCAAGCTCACGACGCCGACGGGATGATCTCGTCTATCGACGACGTACACATAGAACACCATCTCAAATTCTTCGGATCGCTTCTGCAGCGCGGCAACAGCCTCAGCGATTGTGACTTCTTCGTCCTGTGCGAAGTAGTTGCGCGTCATGATTCGCCCAGCAGTTCTCTCTTCGTGCTCGAGCAATTCGCGAACATCGGCAGCGGGCTGGGCCTCCATCATCGCGAGAACCTGGGTGGCAAGAGGATCAGGCAACCGCGAGGCCAGGCTAGTCGCATCGTCCGCCGACATTTCGCTCAAGTACTTTGCGATTTGGTCGGGTCTGAACTTACTTAGCAGAGCCAAGCTGTCGCTGGGCGACATCTCGCTCATCACGTCGGCCACGTGTGACGTTCTGCTCTCCTCGAGCAAGACGGCAAACGCTTGTTCGCGTTCCGCCCCCTTCAAAGCTGAAAGCAGGCGCGCTACATCGACCGGATAAGCCTTCGTCAGGACTCTAGCCAACCGCGAGCGAGCCCCCCGGTGCAGCAGCTTGCGAATTACTGGCACCGTTAGGGCAGAATGAGGCGCTGGCTTGCTTCTTATTTCCATGATTCTGACCGCCTGAAGTGATTTAACAGTAAAGCCCGATTAGGTCACAAAAGCCTCCATCATATTGTAGAGACGCCGACTCCGCAACGATTTAGTTCGACAACGCTCCGATAAACTCTCACCTACTTCGGTAAGGTGGAACCTGAAGGCTTGCAATGACGTAATCAGATTACGACAATATACGTAAGGAGGTAGCTGAACATGAACGATGAGAGAAGAACTGCAGGGGATGTAATCATCGAGGAAAAGGATTTAGACCGAGATGACATCGTGGTAACAGAAATCCCTAATGACGAGAGCCGGCAAAGGTCGGGCTTCGACGAGATCGCTTCTTCAGTAAAAGAGGTAGCCCAGAAGACGGGCGAAGCGCTGAATAAGGCTACGGAGTCGATTGGAAAGGCCATCGAGTCGGCGCTTGCCGCTCGAGACCACGTAGTAATGGTTCGCGTTAACGAGGATTCGTTGAAGAGCCTTGATGCGCTGGTCCAGTCCGGGATTTTCAAGAGCCGATCAGAGGCGGCGGCGTTCTTGATTAGCGAGGGTGTGAAGGCGCAGGCAACGTTGTTCGAACGCATTTCGCAGCGAATTGCCGAGATTGAAAGATTGCGCTCCGAACTCAAGGGCATTGTCCAGTCACCTTCTGGTTCGTAGGATTTCATCCGCGACCATTATCAGGTAGTATCGCTTGGAATTTGCAAGCCACGCGCGGTCGACTGGCGATCGCGCATCGCTTGATACTACCTCAGCACGCTTCAAACCTTTTCTCAGCACATCGAAACAGTTCTCGTTCGCCTTTGGCGAAGCGACTTCTTCTCGTTGACAGGCCCTTTTATTTGGTGACACATCGCGTTATTTGTATAATCCCATTGGCAACTCAAAGTTACTGAAGTAATGGAGGCACATATGAGCGCGACTTCCCTTCCGGCGGGGCTAAGGGAAATAAGAGAGAAGGTTGAAAACAACCAACGACTGTCATTCGAAGACGGGCTGACGTTGTTTGAAAGTGATGACCTCCTCATGGTAGGGGAACTCGCGAATCAAGTACGCGAGCGCATCAATGGCGATCTAACCTACTACAACGTGAATCGGCATTTGAACTACACGAATGTCTGCATATCCGATTGTGCCTTCTGCGGATTCTATCGGCGAGTGCGCCATCCTGAAGCGTATGAGTGGTCGGTTGAAGAGTGCATCGAGACCGCCCGCAAGGCCTATCAGGAAGGAGCGCGCGAGCTACACATCGTCGGGGGATTGCATCCCCGGCTTCAGTTCGATTATTACTCATCGCTTCTTAGTGAGCTCAAGCGCAATTTCCCGGACATGCACCTGAAGGCTTTTACGATGGTTGAACTCGACCATCTCACAAGAGTATGCCGGATGACCGACGAAGAAGTGATAGACGGACTCATCGCGGCGGGCCTCGATAGCTGCCCCGGAGGCGGTGCGGAGATTTTTCGCGATCCAACGCGCAGCCGCATCTGCGCGCACAAAACCTCGGGAGAAAGATGGCTCGAACTAACGGCGAAAGTGCACCGGCGCGGTGTTCATACCAACGCCACGATGTTGTATGGACACATCGAGTCCCATGAAGACCGTGTGGATCATCTCGTCAAACTGCGCGAGCTTCAAGATCAGACGGCTGGCTTTATGTGTTTTATTCCGCTCGCTTTTCATCCGAAAGGGACGGATCTGGCGCACTTGCCCGGGCCTGGCGGGATAGATAGCCTGAAGACAATCGCTGTATCGAGATTGATGCTCGACAATATTCTGCACATAAAAGCCTACTGGGTAATGCTCGGCAAGAATCTCGCCCAGGTAGCTCTGCGATTTGGCGCCGACGATCTCGACGGGACAATTAACGATGGCGGCTCGCTGATGGAGTCTTATCTGGCGGACGGAAATGAGAACCAGTTGACGAAGGCCGGGATCGAAGAGATGGTTCGTGGTGCGGGACGCGTGCCGATCGAGCGAGATACTCTTTACAATCCGATCCACACAAATGGTTCATCCAACACTGAAGAGGCGCAATCCAACCGTCCCTTCCTGCCTATGTTGAATTAGCCAGGCGACTGGTCTTGTCGTCCTTTTTGTTGCGGTACTAGGGAACAAGAACGACCTTTCCGAATTGCGCTCGATCCTCGATAACCTCATGCGCCTCAGCCGCCTTCGAAAGCGGCAGCACGCGATCCACGACTGGCTTTAGTCTGCCGTCCTCGAAGAACTTCATGACTTCAAGCAGCTCTACCTTGGCCCCCATGTACGATCCGTAAAGAGCAATCTGTCGAGAGAACAGGTATCTAATATCGAGGTTACCTTTAAAGCCGGACGTAGCTCCGCACGTCACCAGCCGGCCGCCGCGCGACAGACTGCGAACGCTCTTCTCCCACGTTGCTTCGCCTGTGTGCTCGAAGACAACATCCACACCACGTTTTTTGGTATGGCCTTTGACTGCTTCGAGAAAATCATCTTGCTGATAATTTATCGTCTCGTCGGCGCCGAGCGATCTGGCCTTGGAAAGCTTTTCGTCGGTGCTTGCCGTGGCCAATACCCGCGCTCCCAAAAGCTTGCCGATTTGGATGGCGGCAGATCCGACACCGCTTCCGGCGGCATGCACGAGCATCGTCTCGCCGGCCCTCAACCTAACTCGCCCGGCGAGCATGTGCCACGCGGTCAAGAATACAAGCGGAATCGTGGAGGCGTCCTCGAAGGTTAGATTCTTAGGCTTTGGAATCACGTTAACCGAGGGGGCTTTTACGAACTCTGCGTAACCGCCATTCGCTCGATAGCCCAGAATGTCATAAGCTGCGCACAAATTGTCGCGAGCTGACAGGCAGTACTCACAGTGCATGCACGAAAGCCCGGGTGAAAGGACTATTTCGTCGCCTTCTTTAACCGTCGTCACCAAACGGCCAACTTTTTCGATGATGCCGGATATGTCACAACCCAGCACATGCGGCATCTCGAGTTGAACGCCGGGCAGGCCGCGTCTTACCCAAACGTCGAGATGATTTAGCGCGCAAGCCCGCACGCGCACAAGCACTTCATTGTCGTTGATCACTGGCTCTGGAAGCTCCGTAATTCGGAAGACTTCCACGCCGCCGTGTCCGTCGATCGCCGCCGCTTTCATTGTTAACCCTCTCGATGATCTTTATACCCTTGAAAGGATGAGAAGGATAGCATCGAGCCCGATGGACGAGCAAAGACGAAGACGAGTTCGTCACGACAGCATCCTTCAACAGACCTAGAGGCTTGTTGCTTTTATTTTGAGAGCACGCTCACAGGCTGATATAATTCCTCACGTTTTCTACAGCAATCATCCAATATTTGATCACGGAGGAATGAATGGGCGAATCAATAGCGCTGAGTGTTCCGGCAAATCCGAAACAGGCGCGCAGCAAGAAGACCAAAGAAAAGATAGTTCAGGCGGCTATTCGGTTGTTCCAGGAGCGCGGATACGAGAAGACCACATCGAACGATATAGCTTCAGAAGCTGGCGTTAGCGTTGGCTCTTTTTATGTTTACTTCACCGATAAACGCCAATTGCTGCTTACAATTTTTGATCGGCTTGCCGACGAGCTGTATAAGAATATTTTTGACGGACTGAAGCCGGAGCATCTCTTCGATTCGAACCTGCGAAGGCGCATCAAACAAGCGGTCGCGAATACAATAATCGACAAGCAAAAGCATTCCGGACTTCATCGAGTGGTGAGTGAACTCCTTCTAAAAGACGCGGATTTCGCGGCTCGGCACAAGGCCGTGATGGCACGTTCAATGGCAAAGCTCCAGGAATTGATATCGCTTGCCGAGAAGGCCGGTCTAACCTGGGACATCGATGTCGAGGCGGCAGCGTTCATCGTTCAGAGGGTAGTGTTTGACGTTTCCCAGGATTACGTAACTGGTTGTTGCGAATTTGATAAAGAGCGCGCTATCGACGCTCTGGCCGACATGATTCATCGGTTTGTGTTCAGGCCCAAAGCTTGACGAGGGTGATTCTCAGTCTGCCAAATCCGTTTTCAATGCGGCGCTCAATCCGGTAATTATCATCCCAGGCCAAACGTATAAGCGACAGGCCAGGCCAGACTTGACTTCGCCGTTCTCACCCTGATACCAGATCTGACAATTCGTGCATTCACCATTCCAGCAGTAGTCGCCAATCGAAACCGCATCCATCTTGATATACTGAAAGCAGCGCAGCAGTTTGTTGTTTTCAGGTACGGTCGCACGATTACAACAGACCTCTATCTCGACGAGCTCTTTGAAGCTCTCGAAGAGTCCTTCTCTTAGTTCCGGGTAATTCAAGGGAACCTCCGGGAGAAACGCATTAGACATGCGGGGCTTGGGGCTGATAGTACAAGAGTATTGCCGGATCAGGCAATGAGAATTATCACGGGCGTTTCTTGACTTCGACGTGATCGTCGAATCCGATAACAAGAGTGTCCGCAATGCCGACAAACAATCCGCTTTCGATTACACCGGGAAGAAGCTTTATTCTGCTCTCGAGAGTAGCCGGATCTGAAATGGCTCCAAACTCACAATCGAGAATGTAATTGCCGTTGTCGGTCACAAACGGCAGCCCTGCCCGGTCACGAAGACTATTTGTACAGCCAAGCTGAGACAAGCTCTGCGCGGAGAAAGCCCACGCAAATGGAAGAACCTCGACAGGCAACGAACGCGATTCGCCAAGATTTGAAACCAGCTTGCTCTCGTCGGCTAGTATAATTCGCTTTTTAGACGCGAGCGCAACGAGCTTTTCTCTTGTGAGGGCGCCGCCGCCGCCCTTGATCATGTTGAAATCAGGATCGACCTCATCGGCGCCATCAATGGTGATATCAACTACTAGAACATCGTTCAGCTCCACAAGCGGTATCCCGGCTTCCCTTGCCAGTTTTTCAGTGCCGATGGAAGTCGGAACTCCCTTAATTGAAAGCCCTTCGCGAATGCGCCGGCCAAGTCCCTCGATCGCGAATTTCGCAGTCGACCCCGTGCCGAGTCCAATGACCTGGCCGTTGCTCACCATTTCGATAGCATGCTCGGCAGCTCTTCTCTTCGCTTCATCCTGCATCGTTGTCATCCTTCGGTTGCCCTCAATTAGCGCGGCAAAGATATCATCGGCTGCCGAACTTGATCAAACGCCGCCGCGGATTATCTTCATCATTTAAGCTGCGCGCTTGGCAGCTTTTCGCTGCTTTGGTAGACTACGCGTGTTGTCGCAGTCTAATCGATAATCCCGGGGGAGCTTAGCGTGGAAGTAAAAATATACACGAAACCAGGCTGTCCCTATTGTGCGAAAGCACGAGAGTTCTATGACGCACAAGGCATACCTTTTGAGGATTTGAATGCGCAGGACGACTTGAAGCTGCGCGCGGAGATGTTTTCGTTTAGCAATGGGGATCCGACTGTTCCAGTAATAGTCGAGGACGGGCGACTTAAACAGATCGGTTGGGAGGGCCGGGGCTGAACGGTCCACTGATACCGGGCGGTCGTCCGGGTTCCGAGAAAGTCCGCAGCAAATTGAAACAATGACACAAACTCCGACAGGTACAAACTTCGAGGGTCCTTTCAAGAAGCAGCTTGCTGAGCTTGCGGACCTAATCAACTGGCTCCATAACGAACACGACAAATCCTACGTCAAGGCTGGCGATGACAAAGTCTACGCGTACGGCGGCGACGGATTTGTGCTTGTTATGGACGCATCAGTGTGGAAAGGGCTGATCGAGATGATCACTCCCAAAGGCGGCCTATCAATCAAGCCGTCTGAAGACGGGAAGATCAGCGTAACATCTGCCGTTGAAGGCGATGCCGCAATACGGCAAATACTAAAAGATGGGATCAGCGGTATTCGAACTTATTACGACGGCCGGTACTGGAGCACACCAAAGACATCTTCCGGCACTGCCACATAATCCGTGTAGACGACTTGTCATTGACGACTGCCTAACACTTGAAGACAAGTATCAACGAGGGCTTCAGGGTTTGAATCAAATACCAGATCCGAAGCTGTTTTTCTCTCGGATAGCTGGGCGATCTCTCTGATTCGATCTGCGACGCCACTCGTACCTTCGAGTATCCCTATGACCTTCCCCTCATCGAATGCGATCGTGAATTCGTTTAGCGTGCCGATCCCGCCTCCAACAATGATTACGATGTCAGAGGATCTGACGTTGACCACGTTCCTCCCCTTTAATCCGAAGCCGGTATAGATAATCACGTCCGCACCGTCCTCCGGCAACAGGTACCGAGATACATGCTCCTCCCTCGATTGAGCGGGCGAAACACCAATAGTGATAGCGCCGGCAGAGCGAGCGGCTCTAGAGATCAGATCCGGGAAGCCGGTCGTGGCACCAGTAATCAAGATGCAGCCGTGGTCGGCGATCGCCCGGCCTAAACGATCCGCTAGAGACTTCAGGTTTTCCGACGTACTTTTGATTTGGGCCGAACCCATCACCCCTATTGTCGGCTTCGAATGCAATTCCCTCATACGATCCGGCTCTCACGGCACTCGCTTTCAGCAAGTCTTGAGCTTAAAATACTCCACTAAGAAATTACTCTTAAAGCGCTACCCTTCTAAAGCTGAGATTTCCCGCTAGCTCATGGCCGTTAAGAGCGGGGATAAAAGGGTATTCGCGTAAAAACAGCAGAAACGTTTTGGCCTTCAACGTGAACCTCAACTTTGTTGCCAGGTTCAAAGAATCCATGCTTCACATACGCCAGAGCTATTACAGAACTGAGGCTAGGCGATTGAATCGCACTTGTAACAAACCCGATTTCCTTGCCGTCTTTTTTTACGACGTCGCCGCGGCGTGGCACGAGCTGCCCCGATACATCTAGACCAGCGAGCTTCTTGCTCACGTGCCCACGATATGTCGCCATGGCGACCGCCTCCTGGCCGGTGTAGCAGCCTTTGGTGAAGCTGACTGCGTCCTCAAGTCCGGTCTCGAGCATCATGTTGGTTTCATCTACATCCTGGCCATACACGGGTATACCAGCTTCCAACCGCAGCAACTCGAGGGCTTCAACACCGAAGGGAGATATCGAATGAAATGCGCCCTTCAGCAAAACGAAGTCCCAAACATCCTTCAAAGAAGATGCCGGAACAAGAATGTCAAAGCCTTCCTCACCCGTATGAGAGGCTCTCGTAACCAATGCACGGTGCCCGGCAACCAGCGTCTGAAACCAGTCGTACTTGGATAGTGCCGGCAAGGGTTCGAAACAGATTTCCTTCATCACGAGATGTGATTTCGGCCCCTGAACCGAGATCGTTCGACACTCCTCAGAAACATCTTCAACCTTAAAATCACCGGCATAGGAGAACGGGAACAAGTACTTGAACACCTTTTCATGAGTCTGGGGATCAGTAATAACAAGAAAGGCGCCACCGAGATTCAAGACCCGGCACAGCGCTCTCACTTTGCCGTGGCCAGTCAGCATTGCGGCTCGCATTCCCCTTCCCACCTCTAGAGTTTTCACGTTGTTAGTAACAAGACCGTTGAGGAACTGAACAGCCTCTCCGCCATGAACCTTGATTGCCCCACAAAACGATAAATCGATCAGGCCCACATGCGAGCGCACCATCAGATGTTCCCGCTCCGGACCGGAGTATGCAGATGCCACCTCCCATCCATTGACGATCGCGAACTTAGCGCCAATACTACCCTCGCTCTCGTAAAGGACGGACCGTCGAGCGACATGAACAACGTTTTCAGACATTCCCACTAACCCCCTTCCAATCAACCAATCAAGCGATTGATCCAAAAGAATCAACCCCCACCCCCTAATGTTAAGACTTACGTGTCGATTCGACGACCTCTTAGGCATTATCTTTCAGGTAAATCCATAGCTTAATCACCTGTGTCGGTAATTTCGTAAAGAACTCGAGCAAGGAGGGTACGTGGCGTTGAGTTTGCGCGTCACTGATCGGAAGGTGGCCTGAGCGCGTGTTCCATAAAAACCGCCAAGCTACCCCTTCCCTCAGGGCACTATGCTGACCACTGTTCTCGCGGGTCTTTATCGCTTCGTGCAGTTTAGGCAGATCGATGTTTCGAGTACTGGCTTTCCTTACACCCCAAACATTGAAAAATGCGACGATGCGCCCATGAAGAACAGCATTGGCACTGAAAGCCAGGTATTTGTGCGAGACGCTAGAAACGCAATACGGGCCAGCGCCGCGGACTCAGGCGGAACGGCTGTGCCGTTCTCGGCGTTATCGGCTGTCCAGGAGATTATTCGCTTTTGGTTCGGCCAAATGATACCCCACACGTTAAATAACATTACCAATCCCATCGCTCCACCGATACCGATCGAATAGGTCTTATTGCTGGCGTAGCCCATAAGCTGCGACTTTAGCCAGGCAATAATGATAAGCGCCATAATCATCATCAAGATGGCAATGACTACGGCAAGCGCCCATCCGTTATTCACTTTCTTTACGACAACCATTTCGATCGCGAAGATAACCACAGGGATGAGCATCCAGACAAGCAGAACCATCCAGACATTCTTACCTGCGTTGTTGGAATCAGCTTTCAGAATATACATGGCATAGTACATCAAACCCACTAACACAGTGATGAGCGCTCCCCACCGGAACCACCATAGAGCTCGGGGCATTAGCTGCGGAATGACTTTGCCTTTCGTCGGACCGTCGAGTGCCTTCATGAGATTGACGTTGACCAGATTGAAGAAATACAGGTGACCAATCCATATTATTCCTGCAAGGAAATGAAGCGTTCTCAGGAGAATCTGCACATAGGCGTCACCTTGAGGTAGGTTGAAGACTCTGTCGAGAAAGAATCCCGGCTGTATCTGAGCCAGTTGAAGAGCAAAGTCCATACTCGAAGCTGGTAGCATACGTCCTCCTTAGTTATCACTGTTTTTCGTCGCTGATTGAGTGCCCTGTGCCTAGCATTTGTCGCAAACGAGACGACACTACGTGAGAGCGTCCCACTATAAACAGCGCGGCCTTGCGTGTCAACTAAATGAGGTTCGGGATCGCTATGCGATCTTTCCATCGCTTGTCGCAGCTCGCTGAATCCGGCGACTGCACATATTGAAAACAACACGCGGTTGCAGGAGCGAAACAAGCGCTTGACGCAATAGTGCGGCTTCATTCTTCATCTTTGAAAGAAAGGTACAAGCGCGTTCATTCGTGGACCGACAAGCACAGGCTACCTGGCAGAATGGAAGAGGTCGGTCGAGTCGCCCAACCTCCTCCGGATTTAGGAGAGCGTGGAAAGGCGGCTAGACTGAGAACGAACTACCACATCCGCAACTACCGGTGGCGTTCGGATTACTGAAGGTGAAACCAGAACCCATAACAGAGTTCACATAGTCGACTTGAACGCCGTCAAGATACTGGCGGGAGAACATATCGACGAATACTCTCAGTCCTTCCTGATCGATGATGTCGTCGCCGGGTCGTGGCCCATCTTCAATCTGCATTGAATAAGAGAACCCACTGCAGCCGCCGGGAACGACGCGAATTCGAAGCCCGGCTTCCGCTCCCGGATTCTCGGCCTCGATGAACTTCCTTACTTCCGTAATAGCTGTTTCGGTTAATGTGAGCATTTCACTCCTTCCCTGGAACATTGTCCTGTCGTTCAAAGTTCTTACGCGCGCTCCGATACGGTCGTCTGGACCGGACCGGTACGGTACCTATTATAAGCATGCACTCAATGCTTATCAATGAGCGACTTCCCTCTTAACTCAAACCGCAAAGCGATCGCCGCGATTATCGCTCATATCGATGATTGGGAGGCCCGGGCTCTTCAGCGAAGAGAGGCTTATCTGAGTTGCAACATTCTCCGCAATCTGGATGAACGCCGCCGCCTGCGGGCTGTCGGGCGCCCCAACAACAATGGGAACGCCAATGTCGCCACCCTCGCGGACACTTATCGAGAGTGGAACCTGGCCCAAAAGAACACTGTTGAAGCGCGTCGCTAACTCTTGTCCGCCGCCCGCTCCGAAGATCTCATGCCGCTCTGAGCACTTCGGGCAAAGAAAATAACTCATGTTCTCTACGATTCCTAGAACGGGGATATGTACTTGTTCGAACATGTTGAACGCCTTTCGCACATCGGCCATCGCCACTTCCTGCGGAGTAGTTACGAGCACCGCGCCTTGAACCGGCACCAGTTGAGCCAGACTGAGTTGAGCATCTCCGGTTCCCGGCGGCATATCAACAATCAAGTAGTCGAGGTCTCCCCATTCGACATCATATAAGAACTGGCGAACCGCCGTGTGAAGCATCGGTCCGCGCCACACAACTGGCTTGTCGCCTCGATTCAGAAACCCCAACGACATAACCTTTAATCCATGGGCCTGATGAGGCAGTAACTTTTGACCTCGCACCAACGGCTCCTCGTTGATGCCGACCATGATGGGCACGTTCGGTCCATACATATCCGTATCAAGCAAGCCCACTCGCGCTCCAAACCTGGCAAGTGAGATGGCAAGATTTACGGCAACAGTCGACTTTCCAACTCCACCCTTCCCCGAGCTCACGGCAACAATATTGGCAACGCCCGGAACTGATTGCTTGCCGTCCTGGGGACGAGATTTCGGTATTTCAGATCTCAATTTGACATCCACTGTTTCGATCCCCGGAAGAGCCAACACCGTTTCACGAACAGCTTGTAGCAGCTTAACCTTAGCCGGCGTCACGGGAGTACTTAGCACTATATCAAGCGTCACTCCCGAGCCTTCTACTTTCAGGTCGCGAACGAAATTTAGACTTACAATGTCGCGTCCAAGATCGGGGTCCTTCACGGTCCTCAAGACTGTCAGTATCGATTCTCGATCGACGATTGCCATTAGTTTTGTCTCCCAATGCCAGCCAACAATAGTAGGTACCACAGAATTCATTTGTCAACTTTCAGCTCGTCGCACAAGCGTCCGACTCTAGATCGTCGTAGCTAAATACGTATTTGTGAGCACCGCTGGCAAGCTATAATCAACGAGCAGAGACTGCGAGCGTCGAAGTAACCGTACGCGGGCGATCCAATATGAGTGTCTCATATCTAATGGGGGTTAGGTTGTGGCTGAAATCGGCGGAACAGAGAAAGATTATTTGAGTAGAGTCGAAAAGCAACTCTCTCGGTATACTCATCCCTTGTTCGAATGGGAGGCAGTCGAGGGTTCGCCGGGAGTCGATATTATTATTAGGCTCAAGATCACCGATCTCTATGATTCGCCTTATCGATTATCCCTTAAACCCAGAGAGATTGAGGCGCAAGGCTTCGAGTGGGACTTTCAGAGGCAGCTCTATAACTGCTTACACGATTACCTCGTCGAGATGTTCGAACGCAGTCCTCACATAACGGAACTCTAGCATCAAGTCATACATCCGCAATTAGGCTCTCGGGTGAAGCTTCTTGTAAATCTCCCGAAGCCTCTCGTTCGTGATGTGGGTATAGATCTGCGTAGTACTGATATCGCTGTGTCCCAGCATCATCTGAACCGAGCGGAGATCTGCCCCGTTTTCCAGGAGGTGTGTAGCAAAACTGTGTCTGAGCAGGTGCGGCGTAATATGCCCAATGCCTGCTCTCTCGCCCAGCAGCACTATTATTCTCCATAGAGCTTGTCTCGTCAGAGGACTGCCACTATCGGAGACGAATAACGCCTGGGTTCTCCTGGGCGATCCAGACTTGGCGCGAAAAGCCAGGAACTTCCTGGTCCATTCGATTGCAGTCATACCAAGTGGGACCGCCCGCTCTTTGCCGCCTTTGCCAAACACCGTCACAAAACCCAAGTCAAAATTGATATTGCTCGGAGTCAGGCTGGCCAATTCAGACACTCGAAGCCCGGTCGCATATAGAATCTCGAGCATCGTCTTGTCTCTGAGGCCGATGGTGGTGGACGGGTCTGGCGTCGACAACAGCCGCTCCACTTCTTCCGGCGCCAGGAATTTGGGCAATGCTTGCCACGACTTTGGGGATTCGATGTTGACGCTAGGGTCGAGCTTCAGAAAACCGTCTTGAATAAGAAATTTGTAAAACCCGCGCACTGCCACAAGCGTTCTTGCAACAGACCTGGCTGCAAGGCCCTGGGTGTGAAGAGAGCGCATGAAGTGCGCGAGATCGTTGGCGTCCAACGAGAGAACGTCCTTGGATCGGCTTAAGGCGAACAGGGAGAGCTTTGACAGGTCTCTACGGTAGGCAAGCAGGGTATTGGATGCCAAGCCGCGCTCAACGCGCAAATAACTTAGAAATCGCTCCTCCTTTGCGGAACTCATCATTACAAATCTCGCGGGGTTGACGGCATAAGTAACAATTTGCCATATTCTATGCGAATCAGTTAGGAAAGGCCAAACGCAATCCTAAGAGTATAAAAAAGTGAAACTAGCAGAGATCGCGAACAGCCTCTCCTGTGATCTGGAAGGAGACGGCTCTACAGACATCATCGGAGTGGCGACACTCGAGAATGCGCGTGAGGGCGATCTCAGTTTCTTTACAAACCCGAAGTATCACAATGCCGCCAAGCGCTCGAGGGCATCTGCTATTCTTGTAGACCACGATTGCCCCTCAATGGATGTTGCACTTCTGCGTCACGAAAACCCATATCTGGCTTTCGCAAAGGCGGTCGAGATTTTCCACACTCCGACTCCGGATCGCCCTTTCATCCACCCTTTGGCATGCGTGGCGGACACAGCCGTTGTCGGAGACGGGGCCTATCTTGGTCCTTATGCCTATGTGGGCGAGCAGGTCGTTCTGGGAAACCACGTGGCAATTCAGGCGAGGTGTACGATACACGAAGGCGCCGAGATAGGAGACAGGACGCTAATACATTCAGGCAGCGTCGTGCGTGAACGCGTTGTTATAGGAAAGAACTGCGTCATTCAGAATAATGCGGTAATAGGATCCGATGGATTCGGCTACGCCAGGCAGTCAAATGGTGAATGGTACAGGATCATACAAACCGGCACGGTTATTATCGAAGACAACGTCGACATCGGCGCATGTGCCACGATAGATCGACCGACTTTGGGCGAAACGCGAATCAAGAGCGGAACGAAAATCGACAACCTGGTACACGTCGGGCACGGCTGTATTATAGGAGCCGATAATCTCCTTTGCGCGCAGGTTGGTCTCGCAGGTTCCTCGAAGACCGGCACAGGTGTAGTGCTAACCGGGCAGGTTGGCGTGGCCGGGCACCTCACCATCGGAGACGGTGCAATAGTGACACCTCAGTCTGGGATCGCGAACTCGGTAGAGAGCGGAAGAACCATATCCGGTTCACCGGCTTTTGACCACAATAAATGGCTGCGGTCATCAGCGGCTTTTTCGAGACTCCCAGACACCCAGAGAGCAGTTAGGAGTCTCGAATCAAGGGTATCAAGTCTGGAGAACCCAGACTTGAAGAAGCAATGAACTCATTTTTGGTGGTTGGCTAGCAAGCCTTACAGTGATTTATGAGCGTAAAAGTCGAAGTCCATTCATCCGTAGCTATTAAAGACCTTAGCCAAAAGGTTGAGAGAGTACTTGAAGTAGTTCCGGCTGAACATCTCAGGGGTCTATCAAAGGTAGTCTTGGTGGATTCAATAACTGAACCCAGGCTTTCAGCAACTCAGCGCGCGACGCTACCAGGCTTGTACCATCCCAGGATTGGCGGCCAATCCGCGTGGGCGGAAGTGTCCCTGGCTGTCCTCGCGCCGAAGGAGAAGTTTCCTAAGAGACTGCTTACGCGGCTCGCGTTGAAGTCCAACCTGGCGCAGGTAGTTTTATCATTAGTGGCGCAGCACTACCAGTTAACGCTCTCAAAGGGTATCAAGAAGACCCTGCTGGAGCCGGCAATTAAGAGCTACGTCGAGAGACACTTCGAAAAATGGAGAGAACGAGAGGGCGGGCTAAGAGTTCGACTGCTCAAACCCTTTAAGCCACAACTTGATAAAATCGCCCGTAAATTAGCTAAAAAATACAAAGAAGAGCTCGCGAAGAAGCAAATGGAAAATCTTTAAGGTATTACCTAATCAGCCTGTCGCATCGAGGGCGTCTCTCAGAGCTTTCTGTATCTCCTCGCTGGTAGCTTCCGGCCTGCTAAAGCTTATTCGTAGCGACCATTCGCTGTTGGGGTCGTTATGTTCGTAAGTATAGTTACTAGGCTTCCTGGGCTTCCCTTGCCTGAGTTCCCTGGCCTGATCCCTTGTCAGGCCAGTTGTGCCGATCTTAACCACCAACTCTCGCATCTCGCCGTCGCTTGGCTGTCTTACGATCTGAAGCAGCGTTGATTTTGAGGTTATGTCGGCCCGCCGACATAACTCCCGGATCTCGGGAGGGATATTAGCAATAGAAATTGTCTCTGTGACCGAAGTGCGAGCCTTACCCAGTTTTCGCGAGATCTCTTCGTGTGTATAGCCAAACCTCTTCGATAGGGCGACGAGGCCGTCGGCTTCTTCGAAGGCCGTTAGATCTTTGCGCTGAAGATTCTCAATTAATGAAATCTCCGCGACTGCCCGGTCGTCTACATCCATTTCGATACAAGGAAGCTCGTTTAATCCAACTTCTAAACTTGCGCGATATCGTCGCTCACCGCTGATTATCATGAAGCGGCCTCCGACATCGCTGGGACGCACGAGAAGCGGCTCCAGGACTCCCTTCTCTCTAATTGATAAAACAAGCTCGGTTAGATCTCCGATCTCGACGCGCGGCTGAAGAGGATTAGGCTCGAGCTTATCAATCGGAATCATTCGACCAACCGGAGCTCCGGCTCCCCTGCTTGTGAGCAACTCTACATAATGGGAGTCGTGCCGCAGCGTGAAGTTCTCGGGTAATCCTCTCTTAGACACGGTGCATTACCTCCTCGCACAACGAAGCATATTCCGCTGCGCCCGTGGAATTCGGCGCAAAAGTGAAAATAGATTCCTTGTAGGCCGGACTCTCTTCTAGGCGAACCGACTTACTGATCACCGTCTCGAACACTTTCTCCCCAAACACTTGTTTGATTTTTTCGTGGATGTCTCTTGCCAACGTCGTGCGTTTGTCAAGAAGTGTAATTAGCACCCCCAGAACTTTGAGGTTGGGATTTGGTCTTGCCCTTACCTTCTCTACGGTATCCAATAGATCGTCTGTTCCTTCCAGAGCAAAGTAGGATGGCTGAATCGGCACGATCACATAGTTAGAAGCTACAAGCGCATTTACTGTAATCAGCCCGAGGGCAGGAGGAGTATCGATCACAATATAGTCGTACGAATTAACAAGCCCGTCCATCTTATCCTTGAGCCGAAACGGAGCATCAAACTCGCCGATCAGCTTGCTCTCGAACTTCGCCAGGTTAATTCGCGAAGGCAAAATATTGAGTGTGGGAAGTGATGTCTGCCTGACAACACTCTCGAAGCTTATCTGTCCGTCCGTCAGCAAATCATATATGGACAGTTCGATTGAGTCGTGGGGAAGAAACGTCAAAGAGCTATTGGCTTGGGGATCTAAATCTACTAGCAGTACCTTTTTCCCGGCTCTGGCAAGCGCCGCAGACAGATTGATCGCCGTTGTCGTCTTGCCTACGCCTCCCTTTTGGTTTGCTATGGCGATAACCATTTTTGCCGTTTCCGCGTCACCTGAAACGTTTGCATCGTAATGCTAACGTAAGTAGCTGTCAAGGACAGGTCCCAACGAGTTCGGATGCGCCATTTCGTAGACTTTCGATCTTTGGTGTGCTTTAATCGCAGCAATGCTACGGATCGCACTCGGACGTATGCAGGAGTAGAGCGCTTCAGAGGCGAGGAGAAGCTGATGGAAATCGAAATGAAGATTCGAGGTCTGATGATGGATCCCGCAGCGAATACCCCGATCATCATCCTCAAAGACGTAAACGGCGATTCCATGCTTCCTATCTGGGTCGGGCCATTTGAAGCTAACGCGATCGCCGTCGAGATTGAAAAACTGGCGACTCAACGTCCAATGACTCACGATCTTCTTAAGAATGTGATCTGGGAGTTCGGGGCCAACGTGCGAAGGGTGGTTATTACGGATTTAATAGACAATACATTTCTCGCGGTGATCGAGTTAACAAGAGCCGGCGAGTTGCTGCTGCTGGATTCGCGGCCTAGCGATGCCATTGCGCTCGCCTTGCGCGTTGACTGCCCTATCTACGTCAACGAAGAGGTCATTAAGAATTCCAGCACTGCTATTACCGAAGACGCAGGTTCTCAACAAGATGACTGGCCCGAGAATCTGGTTGATGACGCCAGCGATTACAAAATGTGATCTCGCTACTTTTGAATGTAGTTCCAGCTGAACTGTGATATAGTCCCGTGCACATCAATCCTGGGTAACTACCAAAACTGGAGGAAAGACTATGGCATCGTTTAACAAGATTATCATCGTGGGTTACCTCGGACGCGATCCCGAATTGCGGTACACGCCCGATGGTACCCCGGTCTGCAATTTTTCCGTCGCCACGACCGAACGGAAGAAGGACAAGTCGGGCGAGTTCCACGACGTAACGACCTGGTTCCGTGTGGTCCTGTGGCGCCGGCAAGCGGAGATCGCTGCTCAGTATTTAGCCAAGGGCAGGCAGGTGTACGTCGAGGGTAAGTTAACGCAGACGGAATTCCAGGACAGGGACGGCGTAACCAGAACCAGTCTGGAGGTCCAGGGTACTGATGTTCATTTCATTGGTCCTCGTGAAGATGAAGGTGCGGGAGGAGCGAGGCGTGAGCGCACCGGGCAGTCAAGTCCCGCCGGCCACGCTAGTGAAGAGGCGCCTCCGGTTACAGAAGACGACATTCCGTTCTAAGAAACGGCGTCACTCGTCCAGAACGAATTTCTTGCTCAATCCAAGTTCCTTGATCTTGTGTTGAAGGCTTTGGCGGTGTATGCCCAGCATCGAAGCCGCCCGTGTAACATTGCCACCTGCTTGATCAAGTGACCTCTCGATATATTTTCGCTCAAACTCTCTTTTGGCGTCTTTGAAGTCGGCGGTGCGTGAGATAACGATGGAGTCCGGTAAGTCCGTCGACGGTCGTTCAGCCTTACGCCCCAAATGTAGCTCTTCAGGCAATGCCTCGAGCGTAACCTCTTCTTTATCACAAAACACAATCGCTCTCTCAATGCAATTTCTCAACTGACGTACATTGCCGGGCCAGTCATACTCAAGTAAAACCTTAATCACCTCTTTGGATAGTTTGAGCGCTTCATTCCTGTGTGCAAGCGAAAAACGATTACAAAAGGCCGCGGCCAGAGCCGGGATATCCGATTTTCTCTCCCTCAGTGGGGGCAACTGAATCTTGACGACGCATAAACGGTAATATAGGTCTTCCCGGAAGCTACCGTTTTGAACCTCGCTTTCCAAGGGTTTGTTGGTGGCGCTGATAATCCTGACATCCGAAGAACGAGTATCATTGCTGCCCAGACGCTGGAACGTCTTTTCCTCGATCACCCGCAACACTTTGGCCTGAGTTGACAGGCTCATATCCCCGATTTCGTCCAGAAAGAGAGTTCCTTTGTTTGCGGCCTCAAACTTCCCTATTCTCCCGGACGCGGCGCCCGTGAACGCTCCTTTTTCATGGCCGAATAACTCGGACTCTATTAGTTCCGCCGGCAGGGCTGCGCAGTTGAGCGTAACGTAAGGTCCCGAAGCATTCCGACCTCTGGTGTGAATCTCCTTCGCCACCATCTCCTTCCCCGTCCCGGACTCGCCTGTAATCAGAACACTCACGTCCGTTTGTGCTATTTTCTCGATCAACGAGTACACTCGTTCTATAGCGGACGAAGAACCGATCAATTGACCGAAGGTCCCGGTGGCCGCTAGTTCAAGACGTAGCTTCTCGTTGTCTGCCCTCAGCGAATAGGTTTCAACGGCGTTTCTAACAAGCAGCCGTAACTCATCAATGTCAAACGGTTTCGAAATGTAATCATAAGCGCCCAGTTTGATGGCTTGGACGGCTGTACGTTCTGAACCATGCGCAGTAACTATGATCACCACAGGAGGGAAGTCTCGGGATACAACGGCAGGCAGGTAGTCCAGGCCGGATTCGGAGGCGAGCCTCACGTCCAGCAAAACAACTTTAGGAGAACTCTTCTCGACAGCCCGTCCGGCAGCCTCCAGGTTTTCGGCTTCCAGGATTGTGTAGCCTTCTTTTTCCAGCGCCCTACGCATTCCAAATCGGGCGGCTGGTTCGTCATCGACTATAAGAACTACGGACTTCATTTTTGATAAGACGGCGGGACCCTAGCGCGTCCAGCAAACACACGAGCGGTGACTAACCTGCTACTTCTTGCCCTTCTTTTCGGCTCCTTCATTGCTGTAAAAACCGGGAGCATTGTACTGTTCGAAAGGATATAGTTTGTTCTTATCCGCGTTATACTCCCATTCGGCCGTGAGCACTTGTTTCTGGTAGTCCTGATAGTTGAAGGCTACCCTCCAACGGCCAGATTTTTCGCCCGGCAGAAGTTTCTTTTGCGACGCATCCCAGCCGATCACGTTTATGTTGTAAGCACCTTTGTTCTTGGCGTACTCATCAACCATCTCGTTTAGGGTTTTCGTCGATAGCTGCTCATTCACCTCGGGCTTCATTACCTGGACCTTTGCGATGATCTGCTTTCCTTCCGGAGTAGTCTTGGCAATCTTGTCCTCGAGCGCCGCAATTTTCGGATCCTTGTTAGCCTTCGCCGTTACAGGGGCGGGCTTCTCGCCACAACCTGCGAGAGAAACGAGTATTGCGGCAAGCACAATTATTTTAGTCATTATCTATCCTCCTTTTGATGTCGGTTTAGCCATCAAGACTCTCACGTCTCGAACGTTGTTTCCAGTGGGCCCGGTGACAACCAAGCCGCCCATCTTTTTGAAAAACGTGTAAGAATCGTTGGCCCTGATGTAGCTCGACGGATCCTCGCCGAGCTGCGTGGCTCTCTCAGTCAGATTTCCGTCGGCAACCGCTCCAGCTGCGGAGCTGTTTCCGTCGATCCCGTCCGTGCCGCACGAGAGTACCGCTGCCCCGTTACCGATGCCTAAGTGAGCCAAACGCACCGCCGAGTATAACACGAATTCCTGGTTGCGCCCACCGGCGCCTTTCGCTCGGACCGGGCAGGAAACTTCACCGCCTGAAATCAAGCAGACTGGCCCGGCGACGCGAGATCGCAGACTCAAAAGACGCTTGATTGATTCATCTGCGACCGATACATAGTCACCTTCAATCAGACTTCTATCGACTTCTGCGTGGAAGCCCAGCTTCCCTGCAACCTCGGCCGCCGCATTCAGGGCATCCCCATTGTCCATTAAGAGCAAAGTCAACAAGCCCTCGTCTGCCGATTGTTCCTCGACACCGGACCGAGACATATTCCCTTGATCGATTCTCCGCACCACCGAGGCAGGAAGTCGCTCCATGAGTTTGTATTTGTCCAAGACAGCGAAGAATGCATCGCCCGCGGCCGGTTCTGAAAGCAGAGGGTTTGAAGCAATGGAGCGGATATCATCGGGATTCACGTCCGAAATGTACAGACCTACCCTTCCTGATTCTCTTGCCAGATGACCGAGTCGTCCGCCCTTGATCTTCGAAAGACATTTCCGGATAACGTTTATCTCTTGAATGTTTGCGCCGCAGCTGATCAGAAGTTCATTCGTTGCTCGAAGGTCGTCTAGCGAGATCTCCGGCGATGTTGGAAGCTCCACCAGCGAGGATCCGCCGCCCGAAATCAAAAATACGATCAGAGAATCGGCCGAGCAGGATTGCACAAGCCCAACTATCTCTTGCCCGGCCCTCAAGCTTTCAGAGTCCGGCAACGGATGCCCTGCTACCAAAACTTCAGACCTCACGTCGATATTGTACCGGTGATTCGTGACCAGAATTCCTCGCTTGATCCGATCGCCCAGCAGAGCCTCGACAGCAGCTCCCATCATCACGCTAGCCTTGCCCATTCCGATCAACACTACTTCGCTATAACGATCAACAGCTATTTGGCGGCCGCCAAAGCTGAGGATGCCATCGTCGACTCGCAACTTCTCTTTGATCCTCGAGCCGGGTTCGATTGCTCTTAGGCTCTCGAGAAAAACGTGAGTAGCGAGTGCTTTGAGATCAGTCATTGATCATTGTCGAGAAAGCAAACCGAATAGTGAAGCCAAAGTAAATAGGCCGTTCAAAAATCGCTCTACTGGCATTGATGCGTGCGTTCTCAATCGACTTAATGAGGCCCGGGACTGCAGGTGACCCAATCTTACGAAGAGCCTCAAGTTCGATACCTATTGGTTCAGAGCCCATAGTTTGGTTCCTTCCCATTATTCGAATTAGTATTGGCACTCCTTCTGTTGCCTTCAATTCCCCCAATCGTGAGATTGCATCAGAGATAAGCCTTGAGTTAAATGGCCAGTCGCGAGACTGTCTTGAACGCTTCGCTGTTATCTACGGGTCCCTTATTGCCACGAACCAAATCGATGTACGCTTCAAGGGCTTTGTGGGCTTCCGCTTCCGTTTCAGAGGCAAACCTCGGGCGACGGTCTCGGAAAAGATCCGTAAGGAGATCCCCCAGCCGTAGGGCCGCTGCCGAACCAATCTTGAGAACTTCATCGTGCCCGAGTCGCCTGACGGCATCGTCGGCAGACCATAGTTTCTTAATCGCCATGCCTAGTCTTTGGTCATTGCCAGCTTGTTCCGGCGTGGAAGGGTTAGAATTCGTGGTCCGGAGTCCCATTCCCAATAGGATCATAGCGCATAATACACAAGCAATGGCAAATGCCTGTGGCAGTAATGACAAGGTTGCGTCGGCCTGATTTCGGATCGCACTGGCAAACCCCAACGCTTCGAAGCCCAATGTCTGCCAGGTTATTTTCAGGTCCGTCTCGTCTATTACGGAGAGGGTCAGGCTTGAAATATTGACATGTGGAACGGAAAGATAGGAAGGAAGTCATAGGGAGACTGAATGTCAATATCTCAAGCCTGCCCCCCCACGACGTCTAGCGCTCAAAGCATCTCCACAGGGTGTACGAGCGGCGCTCGAATGTCCATATTTCAAGCCTGACCCTTCCTTGTTGCGGACTTCCTTCTAAGGAACCTGGTGCTGCACTTTGCCTTCAATCATGAGTACTTGGCATTCGCGCCCGCTTGGGTTGATTCGACTGGTTTCCAAGTGGGAATCCCGCGCCTTGGTGCCCTTCCACCGATTCTAGAAGCGTCGGTAACCCCTTCAGCACCTGGTGCCAGCCTACTAACGCCCTCGTTAATGCTTGCTCGGGCTCGGAGTTTCCCTCGTCTCTTTTTGGTCGACACAGCCGACAACCTCTTTCTCATCTGACGGAGTTCTTCTACTTGGACATTGGCCTTATCGACTGCCGCGTCGATAGATTCGGCAGCTAGCCGCTGCCATGTATTGCTATCCATAAAGAAGCTTACATCTTTCAGCCCGTTCAGTGCGTTCCACGTATCGGAGAGATCGTTGAAAATCACTGCTTCGATCGGTTGCTGAATTCCAAAGGAAGTTTTCTGCACGAATCGGCCTTGCTCGATGTTCTCGTAGACCAATGAACAAAAAACGAGCCCCTCGCGGTTTTCAGTTACCCTGTACACCTTAAGGTTAACCTTGCGCGAGCCGTAGATCAGTTCCCAAAGTAATTCCAATATCATTCCAACTCCCAGGGGATTTCATCTACTAACGCCACGCGATATTAGCGGAACAAGATTCCTCAGTGAGGCTACATACATCCATGGCTGATCTGCCACTGATCTGATGCAACGCACTAGAACATCATCTGTTTCACTGACTAAGTTAAATAAAGATCCAGTTTACGGTAAATCCCTTATTTCGCTTGACCCTCCGAACGAAGCAGTCTCCGCCCTCTACGAGTTCCGTGTGATAGGCGCAGTGTTCCCAGTACGCTCGACCTATAGGAAATGTTTTGTCGACTACCATCTGTGATGATGAGAAAGATAACGGTCCTAATAGCTGAGTACAATAAGGCGAATACACTTTCCTGAGGTCGTCGGTCTTAGTTGAGAGAGTCTAGTTCCGAGTACGGTTCCTCGGGCACGGAAATAAAGACGGCGGTACGATATTGCTAACAGACAACGGTGTCAATAAAAATCGTTGCAACAGTGAATTCATTGTCACAATATTTTGCCGAACGTCCGCCAATATATTTCTACACAATCTTCTACGCCCAAAAGTTTCGGTCAAGTGTGCGATACTGAATCGCCTCGCTGACGTGCTGTGACTCAATCGCCTCTTTGCCTTCGAGGTCGGCGAGAGTTCTACTTACTTTCAGAATTCGATCATACGCGCGAGCCGACAGCCCCAGTCGTGTGATCGCGTTTTCCAACAAGCCCTTTGAAGCTGAATCGATCGCGCAGTACTTGCGAATCAATCTAGGTGACATCTGTGCGTTGCAGAAGATTCGCTCGGTCGGGAATCGGTCCAACTGGACGCGGCGCGCTCTGACAACTCGTTCGCGTATCTCGGCTGAACTCTCGGCAGGTGTGTCGCTTGCCAACTCTTTGAACTTCACCGCGGGCACGTCGATGTGAATGTCTATGCGGTCCAGCAACGGTCCGGAAATCTTCGATACGTATCGCTGTATCTGAATGGGCGAGCACTTGCACTCGCGCGTCGGATCGTTAAAGAAACCGCACGGACAAGGATTCATCGCGGCGGCAAGCATGAACCGCGATGGAAACGTCAACGACATCGCCGCCCGGCTGATCGTCACCTTTCCATCTTCGAGCGGCTGGCGAAGCACCTCGAGCACATTGCGTTCGAACTCCGGCAACTCGTCCAGAAACAACATCCCGTTGTGAGCTAGCGACACTTCGCCTGGTCGCGGCATCGCTCCACCCCCGATAAGACCCGCGTCTGAGATCGTGTGATGAGGCGCGCGAAATGGACGTGTCGTGATCAAGCCATGCTTCTCCGTTAGGCCTACAACGCTATGAATCTTTGTGCACTCGATGGCTTCTTCGAACTCAAGCGGCGGGAGAATAGTGGGCATTCGTTTCGCAAGCATGGTTTTGCCGGAACCCGGAGGGCCGATGAGCAAAATATTGTGGCCTCCGGCAGTCGCGACCTCGATGGCGCGCTTTGCATGAGGCTGGCCTCGCACTTCGCGAAAGTCGTCAGGATAGTGATCGAGGTTGGACAAAAGCGCTTGAGTGTCGATGTTCAATGGGAGCGGCGGCTGATCGGTGTTGAGCAGGTCCACAACGCCCTTGAGCGTAGAAACCGGATACACCTCAAGACCATTGATCACGGCGGCTTCGTGGGCGTTCTCTTCCGGCACCAGCAATCGCTTCACGCCGTGCGCTCGCGCGGCGACTCCAATCGGCAGCGCGCCCTTGATAGGCCGAATGCGGCCGTCGAGTGAAAGCTCGCCGACGATTAGAGTATCGCGGAGCTCTTCGCGCTTGAGATCTCCGTTTGCGCCAAGGATGCCGATCGCAATTGGCAGATCGAAACTCGACCCTTCTTTCTTTATGTCGGCGGGCGCCAGGTTCACGGTGACGCGATGGATGGGAAAGAAGAAGCCGCAGTTGTTGATGGCCGCGCGGATTCGCTCGCGACTCTCGCGCACCGCCGCGTCCGGTAAGCCAACCATGGTGAACACCGGCGTCATGCTGTCGCCGGCTCGAGGAGTCAGGTCAATCTCGACGTCAACGACGTATGCGTCGATCCCAAATACTGCCGCGCTAATAGTTTTGAAAAGCATGCCAAGCCTCCATTGATCCGTTCAGCACCCGGACCCAGGAAACCAGGCGGTAAGACGTGCCGAGATTATAAACACAAACGGCGCGAGTTGTAATCCAATTTCGAGATTCGGATGTCACCCTTCGGCCTGATATCATAAGAACCGTCGGGCGGGCGCTGAATCTCATAACCGGGGGGATCCGATGGATGAACTGGCGCAACAAATTATCGATCTGTTCGGCCAAATGAACAGCGAGAGTCTGGACTTGCACACTCTGTTTGAAGCCGGTGGTAACGAACCCGCTTCGCGTGAGCGGGTGCTTGATGTGGTCTCGCAACTGGTGGCCGATGGCTTGCTGGAAGAGCGCGGCAGCGACTTCTACGCGCTGACTTCGAAAGCGCGTGTCCTCACAGGAATTCAATGAAGAACCTCGGCAATACCCTTTTGACAATAGTAGTGCTCGGCGGAATTCTGGTGCTCAGTGCGCTATTCACGAACTGGTTCACTCGTAAGATGTACTACCGTTGTGACCAGTGCAAGAATCTGAACGCAAAAAGAAGAACTCATTGTCGAATCTGCGGGAACCAGTTGGTCGCATAGTGTCCGCGGTCCCTTAAGCGCGGTCCTCCCTGGCCGCCCCTCTCTCCCACGGCGTAGCGCTGTTAGAATGAGGGGCGGCCACGGAGGACCGCCCTTACAGGAGTGCCCGTAATCTCTCTATTACAAGTCGCTAGAGGTTCAACTGCAGAGCCTTTTCTTCAATCGCCTCGAACAACCGATGCCGCTCCGTTTCGCCATCCGCCCGCCGATAAGCCGTCAGCAATTCCTTCATCGAGACGAATTCCTTGTAGAGGCCCGCGTTCTCGATTGGCGGCGTCAGGTATGAGATCAACTCCGCGTACGACCTGCGCCTCGCGATAGTGCCTTCCGACGGATTATTCACGCTGTAGATGTAGAGGTTCGGGAGTTCTCCAATCAGCCGGTCGGGCCAGCAGCTTTCAGATAAGCCGACCTGTTTGCCCGGCATGAACTCCATCGCACCATGAGTGCCCACGTGCACAACAGCGTCTGCGCGAAAAACTTTCTCGAGGTATGTGTACAACGCCATGAATCCGTGATGCGGCGCGCCGCTCTCAGCCGCCAGCAATCGCATTGGGTCGCCCTCGTATCCAAAGGTCGGCTGCACTCCGACAAATACGTTGCCAAGCTGCGCGCCGAGTATCAGAATCTCACGCCCGTTGGAGTTGATCGCGCCCGGCGCTCGTCCCCATTCGCGCTCGATATCATCAACGTAAGGACAGAGCCGCCGATACTCATCCACGCTCATGCGATAAGCGACGTTTGCCAGTGTACCGGCGTCGGCTGAGTTACCTTCAAGGAGAATCTCGCGCAATCGCTCGGCGCTGTCCGGCACTTCAACGTTGTAGCCCTCGGATCGAAGTTGCAAAAGCACTTTCCAAAGACTTGGAAAGACATCAAGGTCGGCAGCCGTTCCGATGTTCCCCTTGTTCGGGGGAAAGCAGAACACAAGAAACACGAGGCGCACATCGGCACGCTCGGCAATACGCAGGCGGTTCCATCGAGCGAGCCTTTTCGCGATTCGCCTGCAACGATCCTCGAGCGGTTCTGGTTGGTTTCCACTCGAAGGCAAGCCGCCATAAACGAATGGCTCAGTCGCTCCATCGATTTCTGGAATCGATATTTGCATTGCGGTCTGGATTGCGTTCAACCCGAGTTTGCTTTGATTCCAGTGCTCGATCGTCTGAACATCCAGTGATACCATCGAGCGGAACGGCACATTCAGTTGATTGAGAAACTCCGCGGCCGCCTTGCTGTCATTCATAGCAGGCCCGCCGACAAAGCTGAACCCGGTGAGTGACACGATCTGACTCACGCGTGACTTCCCTCGCAAGTCGTATAAGGGCGACTCCCACTTCCCTTCTTCAATGAAAAACTTGTTGCAGGCATCGCGATTGTCCATGAAAGTGGAAATCGCCGGGATCACGCTCAGTCCTTCAGCCTCGATCGCGCGAATCAGTCCGTCGTAGTGTTGCCGCGAATCGCTGATGATCTGTGGCCGCATCAACAGCAGCCCGATAGTCTGATCAGCCTCGAGCGGGCGCCGTAGCTTTCGCTCGTACCACTTCTTATAGGCCTCGACTGTCTCAAACAACTTCGGAGCATCGGGATGATAGATCGCCACCGTGGGCATCGCTTCGGGAGGATCAATTTTTATGCGGCGATAATCGCCTTTCGCATAGTGCTTGATCGCAAGAAGGAGCATCGAACGGATGTTGTTAGGCGTCGGCTGAAGGAAACAGGCGAAGAGCAGAAGATAGTTCTTGATGTCTTTGAGTTTGCCGGCGTTCGGGACAAACTTGAGGATCGCTGGGAGCCGGCCGATCAACGCCAGATAGTGATCCTTATTCGCCGGCGCCGCCGGTTTGTCGGAATCGTTGCCGCGCGATTGCCGGCGGCCCTTCACGAAGTCAGCCATCCAAGTGGCTAACTTGCGCGTTATGTTTTGGGTACCTGAATCCCCTTCTCCCGACGCTCTGGACTTCATCAAACTGCTGAAATCGAGCTTACCCATACGCGTGCAACGCATGAGATCGGGCATGCAATTGAACGCAATGACTGCGCCGTGACGCTCACGTTTGGGTTCAATCGCCGTGATTATCCGCGCAGCGTTCTCTCCCTCGGTTATGTGAATGACGAATACAATCTCGCTACTCGTGATATCGAGCTCCGCCGCGGACCAGTCGTCGACCGTCAGCGGAGCGCCGCAGTTGTAGGTTCTGACTTGCAGACCGAGCTTGTGACGGGAATTGATCTCGGTTTCGGCGCGCCTCAGTGGCGAGAGCAGACTTGTTCCGACATAAAGGACTGTGATCTTCACAATGTCAGCTTAGCGGTGAGCTATAGGCGAAGGTCAAGCGATGACGTGCGAGACTTGTTGTGAAATCGTTCAGAGCGAGCGTTCAGAGTACCGACTTTAGTCGGGCAGTGTCTAGTACAGTAGACGCGTCCTCTATGGAAGGCACTGCCCGACTAAAGTCGGTACTCTGAACGTTCGCTCCGAACTTTTCACCCGGTCTCGCAGTTGGTGGGATTGCTCATCCACGACACTCAGCTTACTGAGTTTTCCCCACGGTGGCTGGCTTGGCTGCAGCATCCTTTTTCGGGGCCGGGGCGCGCTTGACCATCGGCTTCGGCGTCCAGAACTTCGGATCCAATGCAGCCATTTCTTTTGGCACATTGCTCATGTTCGGATTGAAGGAGTAGATATTGCTCTCCATACTGGTAAAGACATCTCCTGTAGACTTCATCATATTCTTGAAGTTGTCCTCACCCATCGCTTGAACCATAGCTCCCATGCTTGCGAAGGAATCGTCCATATCCTTCAATGATTTCATCGGTTCGATCAACAGGTACGTTCCCTCGGGCGCGCCCATAATCACCTGATAGACCGCGTAGGGCTGCTCGCGTTTCATCTTTTCAAACGCGCTCTGAAAGGCCTTGCTGCCGGTTTCAAAATCGGAATCGTGTCCGAGTTTAACGCGAAACGTTTCGATGGAAAAGTAGCGAGATTGCGGCATCACGCTCATAAAGCGATCCGCGTGATAGCTGAGGTCCGGTCGAAGCATAGCGACCGTTGAACGCACGCTGTTGACCAGTTCGGCTTCCTGCTTCTCGAGCGCGTCGTACTCGGCGCCGGAGGACGCTTTCCCAAACGCTTGAAAGTCCTTTTCCATAGCCGCCATCGAGTCGTACCCCGAGAAGAACATTACCTCGGTGGCATTCCCTGAAACTGCTTCCATGCCAAGGAACGGTTGTACTTTGTTTTTTGCCCAATACTGCGCGAACCCATGCTCAACCCTCGCGTGAGCGGCGCCGCGCGCCGGCTTCGCATCTTCGCGATAGATCCACAGCACTTTGGGCAACTGCGGTTGGTTCTGCGCCGTAGCGCACACTGCGCTTATCAGAACCGTACAAACTGCCAGCAACAAACAGATACTTTTTTTCATCTTTCACCTCTCTCCATTCGATGTGGTCCTCGAATTACAGATTCGAGGCACCGGATAAACCTGCGAAGCTCTCAGATAGCCGCAGGCGATCATTTATATTAAGCGGGTCGCTGAATGTCTCGTCAGCTCGACCAGCGTGATTGCGGGATAATACCTGAAGGATCAAAAGCCGCGACCGGAGCCTATCACGACGCGCGGCCAAGCGAAACTCGATTCTTTAGTCTGCACCGCTCGTTTCGAGGCGGCGCGAACGAGCCGAGCCGTATTCGATCAGCCAGTCGACATCTCCCTTTATGCGCCGCGCCCAAGTATAAATGCCATTCACCGCTTCCCGCTGCTCTGACGTAAGACTCCCGTACGAGCCGCCCTGGAGCAGTTCGGCCATACCCAGCACTGACTGCAACGATGCCTCTATTTCGTGGCCGGCGTTCACGATGAACTCACTCTTGAGCCGGTTGATTTCGAGTAACTGTTGAGCAGAACCCTGCGCCTGCTTTTGCGACGCGAGCGACAACTCGAGTTGTCGCTTAGCATCAGCCTCGCCACGACGGTTCACATCGGCTTCCGCACGCGCCTTTGCTTCAAGAGCTGAAGCCCTGGCAAGCATCCCACGAGCCTCTTCTTCGGCGGCGCGCGATTGCGTCAACACTCGCTCGTAGCTTTCCAGCTTCCGTTCAAGTTCGGATATTCGCGCCGCCACGCTTGCAGACGCGACATGACTGAGATCAGTGATAACAACTACGCGGCCGCTAATCTGCAGTTTCTTGTCACGCAAGGGAGCCGCGGCGATGCTGACAGGAACTGTTTCAAGCTGACTCGCGATTGATGCTTTTGAATCAAGCCGGATCACGCTTTCGCAGGTGTTAACGCTATGCCAGATTCCTTTGTCGATTGCGTCCTTCGCGTGAGTCGCATCCATCGTGCGTCCCAGATCGTCGTTCGTCAGTCCTAACTTCTCCGTCGCGGCGGCGTTGACGTAGCTTAACTTTCCGTCGCGATCCAGACCGATAACAACTTCCGGCAGGCCTGCCGCTATCGAATCCGGCACGCCCGCACTCGCCCGAGCATTCTCCGCGGCGCTGAACGCTTGTTCAAGAACACGCAAATTAGACAGCGAAAGCGACAGTTGGCGCACAACTCGATCGGCGAAATCGATCTCCTCTTTTTCCCATTCTCTTTCCCGATCGCATTGATGAACGTAGATGATCGCCCGCGTCTTACCATCAAGACGTATCGGCGAGATTAGCTCTGAGAGCACGCCCAACTCTTCGGCGGTCTCAGGACCCATCAACGAATGCGTCTTTGAATCCGTTATCGCCAACGGCTTGCCCCCGTCAGTCGAGGCTTGCACTTCGGCAACCAGCGCCTCCGTGAATGTGGCTCCCACAGCCGATTTCACGGAAGCCTGCCGGTACTCCTGACTGACGGGCAGCGGCTGATCCTCTTCATTGAACTCGACCACTATCACTCGAGACGCGCCCAGCGCATGTCCCAGAACTTCGACAACCGCTTCTTTGACCTCTTCAGGAGAGCGCAAGCGCTGCAATGCTTCCGATAATCCCAGATAGGCCGTCTCGACCCTCAACCGGTCGCCGCGTGATTCTGTTGTCTTTATGAGTTCAGTGATGATTGCTGCCGCAGACTCAAGCGCGCGCCGATCGCTCTCGGTCCACGTCCGGCGAGTGACGGTATGCGCTTCGATGACACCCAATGTCTTGCCGCCTACGATGAGGGGCGCCGCCAAATAAGAGGCTATGCCGCTTTCTCGCGCCTCGCGAGGGAAAATGCACCGGGGATCGGCCGGCGCATCCTCCAAAGAAATCGCTTCCCCGCTCTGCGCTACGTTTCCGGCGAGGCCCTGACCGAGCGGCAATGGCAGGAACTCAGAAGACTTCAGTCCGTAAGCCGCACTCATCCTGATCATTCCGCTGGTCTCGTCCATTCGCCAGAGCGCCGCGCTGTCGCTACCTACAAGCCCGGTCACCTCGCGGACAATTGATTCCAGCGGGGATTGTTCCTCGAGACATGCAATGACCGAACGCGAGAATTCGGTAGTACGAGATGCACGCTGATCGAATGCTCTAAGCGCCGCGTCGCTCTGTACAAATTCCAGCGCTACCGAAAGCTTGTCCGTCAAGCGCGACAGCGGCTCGCTGTAGGAGTCAAGGGCCTCCGGAGCAACACCGTCCGGAGAAGGGATGGCAATCAGGCCCGCCCATCCGAAAGATCCGTGCCACGGAATCAGGATTACGTTTTCACCGACTCCGATTCCAAACTCAGTCGAGCCGTTTGCCATCGAGTTCTGGGCCGGTTCGATTTGATTCTCACTACGGGGCCGCTGTTCACCTTCAGTTGTCTCATCGTCGTAAGTCGGAACGGGAGATTGGGCCGTATCGACTTCGGAGATACTGGACGTGCTAACGTCCGCAAGCGCCAGCTCGACCACGCTTGGCCGCGTGGTCTCCTGAAGCAGAGAGGCGTCCACGAAGGCCGGTAATTGTGCTTCGCGCTTAGAATTCGCCGATCCCTCCGTGGAGGTAATGGCACTCAATATATCTATCAGGGTTGTATCAGTCTCGCGACCGGCATAAATCGCCATGACCCGCATTGAAAGGTGATCGCGGAAAAGGTCGGAAATGTCGGAAGCCACTTCGGCGGGGTTATGCGAATGCATCACCTGGTCCGCCGCCGCTCCGAACTGAGATGCGCGTTCCATCTCGAGCAGGCGCTCCCGAGCGACGGTATCCTGCTGTTGCTGACGCGCCCTCGAGCGCAGTACCAGGAACACGACTACTCCGACAATCAGGATCAGGGCAATGATCACTACGATGACCGTCAGCGGGTTCGCGAATGAGGATTGCAGTAGTCCAGATGGCATTTATGACCTCGGGTTAGCGCTCAACAAATGCGCTTGGGCTTTGCTTCCCTGCTCGCCGGAAAATAGCTTTGCAGCGCGAAGAGTCTAGTCGGAAAGTCGATATTCGCGCAATGTAAAACGTGAATAAATGGACAGGCTTCCAGTGACTTGTAACAATGGTTTCGATAGCGATTAAGGGCACTCCTGTATGGGCGGTCCTCCTTAGAAACCACAACAACGCCGCGAGCTTTGCGGTTTCTTCATGTTATCAGCTCGTTAATACGAGCATGGTTACTCCGTGGCCTCCCCTCCCTCGATGAAGCGCTTTCCCCATTAAGGGGCGGTCACGGAGGACCGCCCATAACAGGACTACCCATTTTCCCTGATACAGTCCACGAGTGACCAGCGCATCAGCAGAAGCCCGGCAAGTACGCGCCCTGCTTCGCTTTGCTTGCGCGCCCAGCAGGCGACTTGTAGAATGCGCGCATCTCTGATCGACACATGAATATCAACCAAGACCCCGGAGGATCTTCCATGACTTTGACCACGCCAGCTCGCACGAGTTGCCCGCCCGTTCACATCGAAAGCTTCAGCAACCCTGACAAAACTCGACGGCTCGCGATGAGCCTGGTTCTTGTCCTGCTCGCCGCTTTCGTGATGACTTTGCCGGTGCAAGCGGCCGGCAAGACTTCAGCTCGCGCGGCTAAGGCTGAAAAGATCGCGCGGTCTGTGACGATCTATCGAGACAGCTACGGTGTGCCGCACGTCTACGGCCCAACGGATGCGAGCTGCGTGTTCGGGTACATCTACGCCCAGGCTGAGGATAACTTCTGGCAGATCGAGGACAGCTATATTCGCGGGCTTGGCCGTGCGTCGGAGGTGTACGGCGATCGGACCCTTTCAGATGACATGCTCAATCGCGCGCTCGAGATTCCCAGGCTTGCAAAAGCTGAATACGATCGGACAACCGGGCGCGCTCGCGAGCTGAGCGATGCGCTGGCGGATGGACTCAACTACTTTCTTGCGCACAACCCGCACGTAAAGCCGCGGCTGATCACTCACTTCGAGCCGTGGTACTCATTCGCGTTCAGCCGCTTCACGATCTACCAGCAGTTCATCTACGGCAAGTCAGGCTTGAAGGTCGACGAGATCAAGAGCGCGGTCCAGGCGCTGGATTCCGCGGGTGCCGCAGCCGGATCAAGCACAGTATCAATGAATATCCCTCTGAATGGTCTAGACGAGCCGCAGGAAGAAGCGATCGTTGGCTCTAACATGTGGACCGTTACTCCGTCGAAGACCACGAGCGGTCACGCGCTGCTATTCATCAATCCTCATCAGCCGTTTTTCGGACCGGGACAATGGTACGAGGGTCACGTTCACAGCGGCGAGGGTTGGAACCTTAGCGGTGCGTCCTTCTTCGGTTCGCCTTACCCGTCAATCGGGCACAACGAGTATCTTGGCTGGAGCCATACCGTCAACGATCCTGACATCGTCGACCTGTTCATCGAGAAGTTTGATGACAAAAAGAGTCCTCTCTCTTATCAGTACGGAAGCGACCACCGCTTAGCCACGGAATGGACGGACACGATTGCGGTGAAAACTGCCAAAGGAATTGAACCAAGGGCCTTCAAGTTCCGCAAGACTCATCACGGCCCGATCGTGTCAGTGCGCGAGGGTAAGCCGCTCGCGGTGAAGCTTGCGCGGCTTGAAGAAGGTGGATGGATCGACGAGTGGTACAAGATGGGCAAGGCAAAGAACATGGCGGAGTTCAAAGCCGCTATGTCCATGTGCGCAATTCCGATGTTCAATGCAATGTACGCGGACCGCGAGGGTAACATCTTCTACATCTACAACGGCGCAGTGCCGAAGCGCTCGACGAAGTTCGATTGGTCAAAACCAGTCGACGGCAGTAATCCGGAAGCCGAATGGAATGGTTATCACAGCTTTGATGAACTGCCGCAGTTGACGAACCCGAAGACCGGCTTCATGCAGAACTGCAATCAAACCCCGTTCACGACGACCGCCGACGGCAACCCCGCAAAGGACGGCTATCCGAACTATATGACTAAGGAGACTGACAACGCTCGAGCGCGAATCTCTCGGAGGATCCTTTCGACGCACGAGAAGTTCAGCTTCGACGATTGGGCTCGCGCAGGACTCGACACAACCGTACTCGAATCTGAGACACAGATTCCCCTGCTCGTTGCCGACTGGGAGAAGCTAAAGACAGTTGACTCGGCGCGCGCAGGAAAGCTCGCGGACGCGATTGCGGAATTGAAGGCGTGGGATCACGTGAGCACAATCGACTCGAAGGCGATGACTTTGTTCGCCCTGACATTCGAGCGGGCAGGAAGGCTCCTGGCTCAAAAAGTCAAAGACGATTGGCTGAGAATTCGCGCGCTTGAAGAAGTGATCGGCGATCTCAAACGCGACTTCGGAACCTGGCAAGTCGCGTGGGGCGAAGTGAATCGCTTGCAGCGCATCCAATCGGGCGGCGAGCTCGAGACCTTCAGCGATGCCAGACCAAGCCTTCCTATTGCCGGCGCGCCGGGCACGGTCGGGATTGTCAATAACTTTTATACGCGGCCGGTTGAGGGTCAGAAGCGACGCTACGGAGTTGCCGGAACGTCTTTCGTGAGCGTGGTCGAATTCGGCCCGAAGGTTCAGGCTCGATCGCTGTTGGTGTTCGGTGAAAGCGCCGATCCGAAGTCGCCCTACAACTTCGACCAGGCTCAGCTTTATTCGAAGAAGCAGTTCAAACCCGCGTGGTTCACGTTGCCGGAGATCAAAGCGAACAGTAAGAGGGTGTATCATCCGGGGCTGTAGATTACGCAGGAATGGGAGGGATAGGCTAAAGGAAAGCTGTGCTTTTCGCACGGACGCCACGGTCGAGAACTCGCGAATACGTGCAGCGAGGTAACAGTCATGGACAAGACGCTGATTTCAGATATCCCTTCGGATGACGAGGCCATTGCCGTGGCTATCGACGATACTTCTGCGGAGATCGATCAAGTGTTAGAGCAGATGAGAAAGGATCAGGCAGAGATTGATCGGCTAAAAGCTGAGACACGGGCAATGCTGAAGGAGTTGATGGCCGCCTGAGCTATGCTAAAGCAACTCTACGATCTTCTGAAGAGATTGCTGCTCGTTGCGCACGAGTCGCAGCGGAACAAATCAGGGAGAGTTACGCCAAGAAATCAAAGACCTAACAGCGCGTTTGTAGAGGACTTTTCAAAGGCTTTGTGGAGAATGCTCAAGACGTCGTCACCGAAGATGATATTCCATTTTGATCCGAGAGGCTTAAGTGGAAAGTTGGTCGCACTCTCTTAGCCAAGGTTACGGTAGTTTAGCACTTCAGGATCTGAGATCCCAACCGTGAACGGGTTCCTCGATCGTTTCCTTGTAGCTATTGATGACGCAGCCGAGATGCTGTACCTGGAGCCTCGCTTCTCCTGATGTTTGCGCGGCCATGTCGAACGGCAGTCAAGCGATGGGAAACAGTCGGGCTGTTTATCAGCTAGCCGTTCAGCTACGGCATATTTCCCAACGCGATATCGCCCTCTTATCTAAAAGTGCGCAGCGTTCCGCTGAGGTGCGGCGTAGCGTTGAACGTGAAGAGTCTCAGCTCGCCGTTTCGCGCTCTCATCACCGAAACGCTGGTGTTATAAATCACACCCAGAATACTTAGCAGCTTCTCATCATTCAGGCCGAGCGCCGCCCCAGCGGTAATCGCGATTGGGGTCGCGGAAGTGAAGATGGCAATCGCCTTTTCGTGATCGCTCGAGCACAGGTCTGTAGCACACATCTCGATTCTCTCTCGAAATGAAGACCAGGATTCGCCGTCATAATTGGCATAGCGGTCTGCCATCCACGCTCGTATCACGGCTTGATCGCATCGGCCGACCGCCCCTCCGGTAGTGTGCGGATCGCGAGCTATCGCCTCCTGCATCTCTTTAATGTCCCGAGCGAAATCGGCGTCATCTTTCATCATTCGTTTTGCAATGGCTCGATAGACAGAGATGAGACTGAACTCGTTCCAGCGTTCGTTGGTGACGACATCGGGCGCTCGCATGCCTGCTCGTTCCAGCGCGTCGCACGCAATCTCGGCGGTTTCACGTTGGCGTCGCATGCCGCCTGAGTAGACCGCCGCAAGCTCGATGCCTTGAGCGGAGAAGTGCTCCCCCAACAGGCGTGCCTGTTCCCTTCCAAGGTCCGACAGCACATCATAGTTGTCGCGCGAACCAGCTTGCGCGTGTCGAATGAGATAGATGTAGCTCATAGAATTCCAGAGGTCAGAACCGTAGTCAGCGGGCGTTCAGAGTACCGACTTTAGTCGGGCAGTGGCTTGCCTGACCGGAGCGCCCGTTTGACGACAGAAACTGCCAGACTAAAGTCGGCACTCTGAACGCTCGCTGACTATGGTTCTGATATCTGCCCTTCTGCCTAGCGCTCCGATTTCACTGCGAGATCATAAGCCGCGCGCGCCAGACCGCTCACACGCCGATCGAAGTTCTTGAATCGCTCGTCGTGAGTCTGTCCCTTAACGAAACGATAGTAAATCTGCTGGAGCACCACCGCGGTTTTGAAAAGCGCAAACGTCTCGTAAAACGCGATCCCCGCCAGGTCGCGGCCGGTCTTCTCAGCGTAGCGCTCGATTACTTCTTGCCGGCTGATCCAACCGGGCTCAGTCGTAACCGGGCTGATGGATTCGCGTCGCGCTTCGGGATCGTCTTTCATCGCCCAGTAGCACAGGAAGATACCGACATCGATCAACGGATCACCCACCGTGCACATTTCCCAATCCAGTACGGCAACCACGCGTGGCGGATCGTTTGGATCAAGCATCGTGTTGTCGAGTTTGAAGTCATTATGCACAAGCGTCGCCGGCCGGCCTGCGTCGGGATCCGGCTCGGCCGGAATACCCGCCGCTAGCCACTGAACAACCGCGTCGAGTTCTGGCAGCTCGCTCGTCTTCGAGCGTTGCCATCGCTCGGTCCAGCCCTTTAGCTGGCGAGTGACGAATCCAATCGGCTTACCGATGTTGACCAGTCCCGATGAATAAATGTCGACTGAGTGCAGGGCCGCAAGAGTATCGATCATCCCGTAGCTGACTCGGCGTCGCAGCTCAAGATCGTCACCGATTTCCTCCGGGATATCACGCCGAATGACAAGGCCGCGCCTGCGCTCCATCAAGTAAAAAGGAACCCCGATGATCGCTTGATCTTCGCAGAGCAGATAAGGTCTGGGAGCAAGCTCGAACAACGGATGCACTGCCGCGAGCAGCCGATACTCGCGAGGCATATCGTGAGCCGTCGGCGCCACCGGCCCGAAAGGCGGACGACGCAAAACGAATTCGTGGCCGCCCAACCGAACAAGATACGTAAGATTCGAATGACCACCGGGAAACTGTTCAACTTCAATCGAAGCCTGGTCGAGCGGCGCGCCCGGCAGCAATTCAGCAAGATGTAACCGAAGGTATTGTTCGAGCGCCTCAAGATTAAGTTCCTCGCCGGCTCTGATCGGCGCAGTATCGTTCATTTGAGTAGTGAACCCCGACGTGATTTTGGATTGCATCGATTTGGTCAGCGAATATTAAGCACTACGGTTGGCGAATTCAAGCTGAGGAGTCAGGAGTCAGGAGTCAGTAGTCCGCAGTCCTTTGCATTTCATTACAGGCAAAATCCGGCCTGCGGACTTCTTACTACGGACCAGGTGTGCGTCAGTTTTTCGCGCATACCCACCTCGTCAGAGGTGGGTCTTGATGTTGCTGCCTACAATGAAATGCGTCTGGCGCTCCATACCCACTTCTCACGAAGTGGGTATGTTCAAAAACGCGAAACGTTGAGGCACATCTGGTCCGTTGTAGGCCGCAGCATCACCAACCCACCTCTCACGAGGTGGGTATGCGTGAAAACGTTTGGAGTGCGCACCTACTGACTACGGACTTCCTCCAGTTGAAACCCTTATCACGTTCGTGCTATTTTCCGGCCCGACAGACTCACGCACCAAAACGACGCGTCCCGATTAAGCCCATGCGAAAGATCCCTCTAGCCGTCGCCGTAGTTGTCATCCTTCATACAACTGTTTTTGCCACCTGGCCGGTGGTCGCGGTAAACCGGAAGACCGGTCAGATAGTCATTTCTTCCGCGACGTGCGTTCCTCAACAAGCCTTCGCTGGCTTCCCTGCCAAGGGATTGAAAGACGTTCAGGCTATCATCATCCCCGGCGTTGGAATCGCCGCGGCCCAGGCAAACGTCGATCGCACTCGAAAGCTTCAGGCTCTCGTGGCGGCGGAACTGAACAAGCACACCGATCCGGCTCGTATCATAGATATGCTCCTGTGCAACACGCCGCCCGACCCGCCGCCTCCCTGCGATAACAAGACGGCTCACGTAGCCTATCTTGTCGTGGCTAACAAGAGTGATAAGATGGGTCAGGGATTAAACGACGGCAACTACTATCTCGAGATTCAGGTTACGGACCAGAATATCAAACCGGATGAGAACGATAATCCGGTTAAGGCTCTGCGTATGAGATACGACCCGTGGATGAAAGGCCACGCCGTTTCACGGCGATCCTAAGAATTAGTAAAGACAATATGTCAACCACAGTCCTGTTAGCCGAAGACGATCAGCCAAGCCGCGAGATCTTTCACGCGGTTCTTTCTGAAGCGGGCTACGACGTCATTGATACCGCGGACGGCAGCGCGGCACTCGACGTGCTCGACAAGGAACCGGTTGACCTGCTGCTAACAGACGTCACTATGCCCGGGATGACCGGGATTCAGCTGCTTGAACGCGCGCGGGCGTTGCGGCCTGACCTCCGCGCGATTGTGATGACAGGTCACGAAATCAGCGAGGCGGTGATCGGCGCGTTGCGAAATCACGCCTGCGAATTTCTGTCGAAACCTTTTAATGCAGAGGAGCTGGTTGAAGCCGTCAGAATGGCGATGGAAAGAGACATCGATTGCCAGATCGAAGTGATCTCCGATAGGCGCGATTGGATCGAGCTTCGCGTGCCTTGCGACCTCCGGGCCGTCGAGCCCATTCAGAGGTTCCTCGGTCATCTTCATGAACACATACCGAAGGAGACTCGGGACGCAGTCGGCGCGGTGTTTCGTGAATTGCTCAACAACGCGATCGAGCACGGCGGCAAGTGCGATCTGTCGAAGCGGGTTGAGATCAAATACATCCATCTGAAGCGGGCCATTCTCTACTCGATCAAAGATCCCGGGGAAGGCTTCAACCTGGAAGATGTCGCGCACGCCGCTTTCGCGAATCCGCCGGATCAACCGACGCGACACATGGAAGTGCGTCAGGAGCTGGGCCTGCGTCCGGGCGGATTCGGAATTATGCTCGCTTCGCAGGTGATCGACGAGCTTGTCTATAACGAAAGACGCAACGAGTTGATCTTTGTGAAGTACATCGACGAACAACCTCACGGCTAACTTCCAGTGCCGGACAGCGGGGCCGGCAACTTGCGCTACAACTCTTCAATGTTGATCCTCAGCGAATCAGACCTGCGCGCGGTGCTCACTATGCGCGACGTGATAGCAGCAGTCGAGGACGGCTTTCGTGCGCTCGCTTGCGGGAACGCTTATGTGCCTGAGCGCCTGCACATGAACTTGCCAGCCCGGAAAGGCGTTCTGCTGGAGATGCCTGCGTACATCGGGTCAAGCGCCGATGCGGCGCAAAGCGCATTGGGTACAAAAACAGTTTCGGTGTTTGAAGGGAATGTCGAACGCGGCCTAGGCGTAGTTCAAGGGGTTTACCTCTTGCTTGACGTCGAAACCGGTGTCCCGCTGTCACTCTTGGAAGGCCGGTTCATTACCGCGATTAGAACAGCCGCAACTTCAGCCGTAGCTACTAAGTTCATGGCTTCTCCCGGGAAGAAACGTTTAGCCGTCTTCGGTGCCGGAGTGCAGGCTCGCTATCACATCGAAGCAATGCTCGAAGTAGCCGAAATCGAGCGCGTCTTGATCGCTTCGCGCTCGAGCGAGACGGCGAAGGCGCTTGCCGATCACGTCCGCAACACTCATGACCTTCCGTGCGAGGTTGTGTCTGCCGAGCAGGCGGCAGCGTCAGCTAATCTGATTTGTACCTGCACGTCATCGCGAGAACCCTTGTTCAACGGTTCGCTGATAGGCGACGGGACTCACATCAACGCAGTCGGGGCATTCACGCCTCAGACTCGCGAGCTTGACACCGACACGGTACGAAGAGCCCGCGTGATCATCGACGATGTTAGTGCCGCCGGACGTGAGGCGGGAGAGATTCTGATTCCGATATCCGAAGGCGCCATCGACCCAAGCCACGTAAAAGGAACACTGGCGGATGTCTTATCTGGAACGATCGCTGGGCGTGAGTCAGCATTCGAGATAACCGTGTTCAAGTCGTGCGGGCTCGCGATCGAGGACCTGGTGACCGCGCGGCTCGCGTACTCACGAGCGATTGCTGAGGAGCTAGGTACTCAAGTGCAGCTTTAGACCTTGCTCCACCTGTTAAGCAGATTCTCGATCTTGCCATCAACGTGAGCTCTGCGGCCACTCGGCAGAACAATGCGAACCGAACCCTTGGGTAGTTGGTAATCGCGCTCGATCCTGCGCGTTATGCTCGCAACCGTTGCGTCAACCCGTGCCGCGCGAACGCGAACGGCAATTTGCTGTCTTGGCCTCGTCAGTCCGTCCGATCTGATTTGTTTGTTCAGCCTTGCTATGAGGGCCTTGTTTTTTGCGATTCGTTCATCGTTGCTTGACATCAGGTAAACAGTATCACGCCCGCGAGCGAGGGCACACCGCTTTCTCAAGGAGATAGTGGTAGGACATCAACACGCGAGCGAGGCCGTGGGCGATCACCCAACCACAGCAGCCATCTTCCGAAGCAGGCTGCTGAAAATGAGGAATCGACTATCACCGTGGATTCGTGATAATCCCACCAACGGAGTTGGTGGTTCGTTCATACTCAGCCTACGCGCAGCGGGCCGCACGGCCCGTCCGGGAATCCCACCAACGGAGTTGGTGGTTCGTTCATACCCAGCCTAGCTCTTCGGTCGGATTCACTTTGCGACTGATCAAGGCCAGGTTGAATATGAACAATCCACCAACTTCGTTGGTGGGATTCAAAATGCTTGCGGTGATGCGTATTTCGTAGGCCGAATATGAACGATCCACCAACTGCGTTGGTGGGATTGCACCTGAATACTTGTGTGTCATCGCCTTTTCAGCAGGCTGCTAGGGAGGGAACCGTTCAGCCAGGTCAGCATCTCGTCTTGAGCCAATCGCTCACCCTCTCGAACACTTCCTGTTTCTCCGGCTCATTGAATAGCTCGTGGTAGAAGCCCGGGTAGATCACCAACTCTTTGTCGGAAGATCCGATGTGCGCGAACATCTTCTTGGTGGCTTCCACGCTCGCGAGGCGATCGTCCGTTCCGTGCATCACGAGTATTGGTGTTTTGATCCGGGACGCCGACTGCGTGACTTCTCGCATTGCTCGTGTGGCTTCGGTGAACCAATTGGTGCTCACCTTCCGATTCACGAGCGGGTCGGCTGCGTAGGCGCGACCGACTTCGGGATCACGACTGAGGTTAGCCGGATTTATTTCGTTGTCCAGCCGCAGTCGGGGAGAAATTCGCGCTCCGACTCGAGCAATCATCAGCTTATGAGCTGGAACCGGAACCGCGACTTCGATCAACGGCGCGGAGATGACCGCGCCTGAAAGTTTACCGCTCTGCCGTGCCAGGTATCTCAGCGCAATCAGCCCACCCATGCTGTGCCCAATCAGGAAGAGCGGCGCTGCTTGATTGCGCTCGCGAACCGACGCAATCAGTTTTGCGAGATCCTGATCGTATTCATCGAAGCTCTCAACGTGACCGGGCAATCCATCCGACAACCCGTGCCCCCGTTGATCGTAGGCGGTCACCGAATAGTTGTGACTCGTAAGGTGATCAGTCAGGGCGCCGTATCTGCCGCTGTGTTCGCCGAAGCCGTGCGCGATCAATATCTCGCCGGGTTGCGTTTGCAACTTCGCTTCTTCTGAGATAGAGACGCAACCCGTCAGTCACCGTAACGGTTTGTTCGATGTACCTCATTGAGTTACCTCGGTGCAGAGTTCGCGATGAGATTGGTCCGCCTCGGCCAGTGATTTGATAATGCGCCGCTGCCGCGCTTTTGTCTACTTTGCAAACCCGAAGGTAGTGGTGTATTAGCGTGTTGTCGGCAAGGCTGTCCTCTGCGTCCTCGGCGCCCTCTGCAGTTTTATCCCAGGACTGATCAAGAGAACCACAGAGAGCGCTGAAGACGCAGAGAAGCAATGCAATCGTGAGCGAGCAGGACAAACCGCAAAAGCAAGATTCGCTTTCCGCGGCAATCCGAACGCGAACGGATCGCGTAATTGAAGTTTGAAGTTCACGGTACCTTCAAGGCTTCTTCACGCTCTAAGGACGGTAATCAGGAGAGACAAATGAACGGTTTTCTTGGAACGGGCGCTACCTTTCGCGCGGATTTGAACCTTGTGGTTCAAGTCTCAATGGGACTCGCATTGCTTGCCGGCATGGCCCTCGCAAGGCGAAAGAACTTTCGCGCGCACAAGTATGTTCAGTCATCGGTGATGATATTGAACCTGGTGATGATCTTTTTGATCATGGCTCCTTCGTTTCACAAACAAGTGCAGCCCCCGGGCGGTCTCAGGGAGGCTTACTACCTGATACCTTATGTGCACGCAACGCTGGGCACGATAGCCGAGGTGCTGGGTCTATACATTGTGCTGGTGGCCGCGACGAAAATCCTGCCGCGCAAGCTCCGCTTTAAGCGATACAAGCCGTGGATGCGAACGGAACTCGCGCTTTGGTGGCTCGTAGTGCTGATCGGCGTTTCCACTTATTACGTTTGGTACATAGCCCCCAGCGTGACGGCGGATGGGAAGTTCGAACGCAAATTCGACACGCCGGGCGTCTACGCCTACTACTGCAGTTTTCACGGCGAGAAACACGGGAAAGATATGGCAGGAGTAATTACAGTCACCCCTCGCGATTAATGACTCAAACCTTAGTAAAGGAGAACAACAATGCGAAGACTCATGATTTTCTGCTCGATTTCGATATTGCTGATGGTTGCAGCCGTTTCGTCCGCGACGCGCCCGGCCGTCACCAACCGATCCGGCGCGACAACAGCGCCGGTCGCCGAGAAGGCAACGGTCAAAGTCAGCAGTTTTCGGTTCACACCCAAGGTGCTCACGGTAGCGCCGGGCACCACCGTCGAATGGGTGAACGAGGCCGGCCGGCACTCGGTTGAAGCTGACGACGGATCGTTCAAATCCGGTGTGTTGAAACAAGGAGACAAGTTCGAACACAAGTTCGATAAAGCCGGCACCTACGCTTATCACTGTGAGTTCCACGGCGAAAAAGGCGGAAAAGATATGGCGGGCAAGATAATCGTACGCGGCGCCGCGAAGAAGTAGTTGTTCTAAAGCTCGCCTTCGAGAGGAGACGTTCAGAGCGAGCATTCAAACCGAGCGTTCAGAGTACCGACTTTAGCCGGGCAATGCCTTGGACCCTCGATGCTTCTATCTTGCGCGGCACTGCCCGACTAAAGTCGGTACTCTGAACGCTCGCTCTGAACGCTCGCTCTGAACGGTCGCCCTCAACCACTTCCGTGCTCACGCGAATCTCGTGTAAGCTGTCGCAACCGTGAAGACAACCGCAGAAGTAGTCATAATCGGCGGCGGCTGCATGGGCGTCAGCACTGCTTATTACCTTTCCCGCCTCGGGATTCGGGACATCGTCCTCGTAGAACGAGAGCCTATGCTGGGCATGGGTTCGACCGGGCGCAATGCGGGCGGCGTTCGACATCAGTTCTCAAACGAATCAAACGTCCGGCTCTCGATTGAATCTATTCAATTGTTCGAACGGTTCGCCGATGAAGTCGGCTACGAAATCGACTTTCATCAGGACGGCTACCTCTTCCTGCTTTCCGACGAAGATCACCTGAGCGATTTCGCGCGTAGCATTGATATGCAGAAACGGCTCGGCATCGAAGTTGAGATGCTCGCACCCGACGATGCCCGGAAGCTCGCGCCCGGCCTTGAAGTCGACGGAGTCATCGCCGCGACCTTCTGTGCTCGAGACGGCATAGCCGATCCAAACGGCGTGACGATGGGCTTCGCAAAAGCAGCGCAAGCCGCGGGCGTTGAAATCCATCGCGAAACAGAAGTGACCGGGATCACCACCGATGCCGCCCGCGTAACCTCGATTCAAACGACGCGCGGCCCGATATCCACTCCCATCGTAGTCAACGCGGCCGGGCCCTATGCGCGCACGATCGCGGAAATGGCTGGCATTGATCTTCCGGTGTATCCGCAGCGACGGCACATTTTCATAACCGAACCAATTTTAAAGCACGTTCCGGCGTCTCACATCATGGTCATCGATTTCAAAAGTACGTTCTACTTTCACCGCGAAGGAGCTGGGATCTTATTTGGGATGTCAGATCCCGACGAGCCAGTTAGCTTCAACACGACAGTGAGCTGGGAGTTTCTAGAGAAGGTCACGCGAGTTGCAGTCAAGCGGCTGCCGGCGCTCGCTGACGCGGGCATCGCGCATGCGTGGGCGGGGCTTTATGAGATGACGCCAGATGCGATGCCGATTATCGGTCCAGCCACCGGCGACAAAGGCTTCTTTGTGATAGGCGGATTCAGCGGGCACGGCTTTCAACATTCCCCGGCGGCGGGCAGAATTCTGGCTGAGATGATTGCATACGGCGAGGCGCGAGACTTTGACACGATGCCGTTCTCATTCGATCGCTTCTCAAAATCCCGAACAGAACGCGAAGCGAACGTGGTGTGATCAAAAGTAGTGTGATTCAAACATGTAGGGGCGGCCCTCCGTGGCCGCCCCTGATTCCAACCGTAAGATTTGTTCCACGCAGGGGCGGCCACGGAGGGCCGCGCCTGCAGGTAAGGTTTTGCGGCTAGAGGCAACCAGGGTATGGCGAACATTTACGGAGTGCTGCCTGTTCTCGAAGCCTTGCGTGCCGGTGCGCGGCGAATTGATCGAATCATCATCGCCGAAGGCGCTCGCGATGCAAGACTACGCGAAGTGATTGAAGCCGCGCGGGCGGCTCGCGTACCTGTTCGTCGAGATGCTCGAGTCGCACTCGATCGTCTAACGCACAATGCGAATCACCAGGGAGTGATCGCGGTTACGTCCGCGGCTACTTATTCAGACGCCGAAGACCTGCTGGACGAGATTTCATCCGGGACGATCTTCATTCTGCTCGATGGTGTCGAGGACCCTCATAATCTCGGCGCGATTGTTCGAACCGCGGAGTGCGGCGGCGCAACCGCGGTTATCGTGCCGGAACGCCGAGCGGCTCATATCACCGAAGCGGTTGCGAAGACATCAGCAGGGGCCGTCGAGCATTTGCCGGTTGCTCGAGTGACAAATCTCGCCTCTTTCATCGAAAAGCTAAAGAAGCACAATGTGTGGGTTGTCGGTGTGGAAGGTTCGGCTACGACGGCTTATACCGAGTTCAACTATTCCGGGGCGCTTGCGCTGGTTTTTGGCGGCGAAGGTCACGGATTGCACCGCCTTGTACGCGAGCGCTGCGACGCAGTTGTCTCCATTCCAATGCACGGCAAGCTCACTTCGCTAAACGTGTCAGTAGCTGTCGGTGTCGTCTTGTTTGAAGCTCTCCGTCAGCGAAAGGTACCGTAGCCTGTCCAGTCCGCGAGGGTTGGCGATCTGCGATTTGTTCTTTGTGAGACGATGAAGTTCGTAGTCCGGCCTTCACGCGGAAGTTTGTAGTTTCATTCACGCCGACTTACGAACTTCCGCCTGAAGGCCGGATTACAAACATTTGCATCGGTGTCGGCGGGATTCCACGCGGACAAACTTAGAGTCTCCTGAGACGACAGGCTACGCTACGCGCCGATCAAATCTTGACCACTAGCTTGCCTTGATTGGAACCGTCGAACAGCTTGTTAACGGCGCGCGGCGTTTGTTCCAATCCTTCGACGACATCAACGCGGTACTTGATCTTCCCTTCCATCAACCATCTTCCGAGCTGAGTCATCGCTTCCTCCGCGCGATGCATGTAATCCGAAACCAGAAACCCCTGCATACGCGCGCGCCGTATGATCAACATCGCCAGATTGGAAGGTCCCACAGGCCGCTCAGTCGCGTTGTATTGCGAGATCATTCCACACAGGGGGATGCGCGCGCCCAGGTTGATCTGCGCGAGCACCGCATCCAGAATCTCACCGCCGACGTTGTCGAAATAGACGTCGACGCCTTTTGGACAGGCTCGCTTCAAAGCTTCGCTCACGTTCTCTGTTTTGTAATTGATCGCCGCATCGAATCCGAGTTCTTCAATGAGCCATTTGCACTTCTCATCCGTGCCCGCGATGCCGACGACATGACAGCCTTTGATTTTTCCTATCTGTCCTACGAGCGAGCCGACGGCGCCGGCGGCGCCCGATACTACTATCGTCTCGCCTTCTTTCGGCATGCCGACGTCAAGCAGACCGTAGTAAGCGGTCAATCCAATGTGACCGAACAATCCCAGGTAAGCCGTCAGCGGCAGTCCTGGAATAACCGGCAGCTTCGAAATGGCAGTACCATCGCTGACCGCATACTCCTGCCAGCCGAGCAATCCTGAAACAAGGTCACCCGTTTTGAACTTTGGATTACGCGATTCCTCAACGAGTCCAATTGCTCCCCCTCGCATGACATCACCCAACTTGACCGCGGGAAGATACGTATCAGTCGCGTTCGCCCAGCCGCGATTCGTTGGATCTAGCGAAATATACTGGCAATGAACAAGGAGTTCGCCTTCATTCAAGGCCGGAACCGGTTCTTCAGTCCACTTGAAATCGCTGTCTTTGAAATTGCCCACGGGTCTCGCCGCGAGTCTCCATTGTCGGTTCATCTTCTCTGTCATCGTAGTCTCCATGCTTTCACGTTTGATCCCCTGAGAGCGTTGGATCATAGCAGACACGCAACTTCTCTAGCCATTAGGCGGAAGTTGGTAGCCTGAATTCATGCTGAATTACGAACTTCCGCCTGAAGGCCGAACTACGAACATTGTTTCCGGCACGTGAGATTAGCGCTCAGACTGGCGCGGAAGGCCGGCTTCACGGACAATGGACGCTCGCCGCGTTGCGCGGTTCTCGTATGCGACCTCGATTTAATGGCCTCTGGCGTCATCGCGACTTCACGAAGCTTTGGGCTGGGCAATCAGTCTCATTGTTTGGCTCGATGCTCACGCTTATCGCGCTGCCGCTTACTGCGCTGTTGACCCTCAACTCAAGGCCGCTCGAGCAGGGGTTCCTACAAGCAGTGCAAGCGGGCCCGGTGCTTGTCACGGGCCTGTTCGCCGGTGTTTGGGTCGACAGGCTGCGACGCAGGCCGGTAATGATCGTCGCAGATCTGGCGCGTGCCGTGCTGCTCTTATCGATCCCCGCAACAGCGTTCGCAGGCAGGCTCACGATGGTTCAGCTATACGTCGTTGCCGCCGCAGTCGCGGTCTTCACGGCGCTTTTCGATGCCGCGTACCCGGCTTACCTGCCGACGCTTGTGGGGCGGGAAAATCTCGTCGAAGGAAATGCAAAATTATCCGCTACATCATCCGTAGCCGAGATGGGAGGCTTCGCCGCGGCCGGCGCTCTCGTCCAGTTCCTGAGCGGACCGCTGGCAATACTCGTTGACGCCCTGACCTTCGTGGTTTCAGCTCTGACGCTCGGATGGATACGGACACCGGAGCCCGACCCTAACTCGAAGGACCTTCGCAGGAGCGCTGGGCGGGAAGCCGTAGAAGGCATCAGCGTCGTAAGGCGCGATCCGACCTTGCGAGCGCTTGTCGCGTGCTCGACTACCTTCCGGCTCGCGGGTGGGGTCTTTGCTTCTATGTATATGCTGTTCGCCGTACGGGAACTCGGACTCTCGCCTGCCGCCGCGGGAGTGATCGCAGGTTGCGGAGGTCTCGGCTCGTTGATTGGCTCGATGCTCGCACAACCGGCGCTGCGCAGGCTTGGTGTGAAAGCAACCCTCGTGTCAGGATTCGCGTTGGGCGGCGCGTTTCAGTGTCTTGTTCCGCTTGCTCACGGCACAACCTTGCAAGCCGCGCTCTTCCTGCTCACTGCTCAAGTTCTTGGGGACGGGTTGCTGACGATGGCGTTTGTCAACGACTCCAGCCTGCGGCAGGCGCTTGTACCGGACCGGCTGCTTGGACGTGTGAGCGCTACGGCGAATGTGCTTGGCGTAGTAGCAATGCCAATAGGGGCGCTAGCGGGCGGGATCATTGGCCAATTAGCCAGCCCACGCGCGGCGCTCGCGGGCGCAGCGTTGACCTTCACGCTCGCCTCGCTGTGGGTGGTCGCCGCGCCGATTCGTACTCCGGGTCATGACGTTGGCGGCGAGCGTTTAGAGTAGGGACTTTAGTCGGGCAGTACCTTGGTAGCTACATTACTCGACTAACAACAAGTACAGCCCGACTAAACCCGGTACTCTAACAGCTCGCTAATTCAGGCTACAGAGCTTGCGGAGGTGGATGTCGCTGGCGGATTATGGGCGAGTCTGGCTAAGCAAAAGAGGCTGGCTCTATGACTAAACGAGTGTATGCGGTGCTTTGCTTGTTGGGTTTTTCGGTGCCCTATTACTTCTTCCTGCGATTTGCGGCAGAGCATGGCTTGCGCCTCTCGGTGCTGGTCAATCAACTGTTCGCCAATCCGATCACTGCTTTTTTCGCGGCCGACGTGATCCTCTCTTCCCTGGTATTGTGGGTTTTTATGTACCAGGAGATACGCAAACGAACGATCAAGCTTTGGTGGGTTTGTATCATTGCTAACCTGGCGGTCGGCGTGTCGCTCGCTTTGCCGTTGTTTCTGCTGTTACGAGAGATTCAAACTGAAAGACAGGAAAAGTAAGCCGGTCACGCGGGACAAGAGCTATGCTTCCTATGCTAAAGGATCTTGTTGTTCACAAGGGGTACGCGAATGCGTCTTTGATCAAAGCCATTCGTCAGCATGAGCCGGCGGCTCAAGATCCGGAACTGAGAAAGCTTCTGCATCACATCATCCTGGCCAACCGGTACTGGTTGTTTCTGATCCTGGGGCTGCCGTTCGCGGTCGACGAAGAATCACGGCTCCCGGAATCGCTTGGAGCAATCACTGCTCTGTATCAGGAGACTCATGCGCAAGAGGGGCAATGGATAGCTCAGCTTCAGGAAGATGATTTGGCTCGGACTCTGGAGACACCGTTCCTTCCCGGCCTTCATTGTTCAGTGGCCCACGCGATCATGCAGGTCTGCCTTCACACCCAGGGTCACAGAGCCCAGTGCGCAAGCGGAATCCGATCATTGGGCGGCGAGCCCCCAGCTTTGGATTTCATTCTATGGTTGAAAGAGCGCCCGGCGCCGGACTGGAAGTAAATGTCCGACAAGCTGTGATTAGAAGTGGGAGCCAAGGGAAAACGCATCGCTGTCAGAGTCGCAGACGCTCGGCAGTATGACTTCCGCCCTCCTGACGGAGGGCCAATCACCAATCATCGACTTCAGTCATGAGCGATTCGACAAACCGGCAGCTCCTTGAACCGTAGGCCTTCCGACAAGCTGGCAGCTTGCCGGACTTACAACTAAACTGACGCATTCACTGATTTGATCTCTGGTGCGGAGGCACTCCGTGAGTCACGAACTATTGATCTCGCTGCTCACCTTTGGCGGAACTTTCCTGCTCGTTGTGACCGGCCTTTTGAACTTCTCCGTTTTCGTGAGGCAACTGCGCGCGGCAAGAGAGCAGCTCGAAACGGCACGACGGCAACTTGAAAGCGCCAGGCAACAGCCCGAGCTTGAATTGGTGCAGCGGGCGATGGATCAAACCTCCGACCATCTGAGTATTCTCGTCGAGCGACCTTACCTCCGGCCTTACTTTTACGACAACAAGACCTGGACCGCAGGAGACACCGCCACGCTCGACGAAGTGAAGACGATGGCCGAACTGCTTCTAAATAATTTCGCATCGGCGATCATTCATTCGGCGGCGTTTCCACAGTATCCCGTTCGCAGTGTCGAGCAAACAATTCGATATCACTTGCGAAAGAGCCCGGCCCTTCGCGATTTCCTGGTAGAAGGCTTTGAGCGTTTTCAGCTTGCGGGATTAGCTTTGCTTTGCCTCAAGAATGAGACGAGAGAAGAAACGGAAAAGGATTTACAGTCCCTGATCGCCGCTGCGACCAATGACGAGCGAGAAAGAAGTCGTCGAGAAGGACTTCTGCGGCACCTGCAATCAACCGACAAAGTCGACGCACTCCAGCTGGCAAAGTACAGCTTGGACAGCTCGTACAGTGTCGACTAGACTGACCTCTCCGCCGGAGATGCGAACTGTGATAAGAAATCGCCGCTTCCTCTTATTGACTTTCGTAACAGTCGCGGTGCTTGCGCCTGTTCGAGCTTTTGGATACCGCCCTGAACCGCACCAACCCCGTGATGCACGAAGCGAGTACCCGTCGGCGCAAGGCAACTCAACGAGTCAAGCCAACCTCAGGACCAGTTTGGACAGGGTCGTCGAATCCTTTCGCAAGATCATCATCTTGTTGGACGACGAATCTAATCTCAGCGACGAAGTGAGAAGCCGATGCATTGATGTCGGCAGGCAGATTAATCACGAAAAGCAGCAGCTCCTCGACGAACTGTCGCGGAGCCTCACGGACGATTTGCGCCGAGCGGCCGCCTCGAGATTTCGAGAGAAGCCAGCAAGCGTTGATTCATTCATTACCTACTTCAACAGCGGCACAACTCTACGAGACGTCGATCGTCTTGCGTTCGTAGATCTTGCCGACGAATTGCTCGCGGTCGTGACTGAAGAGGAGCGATCGTCAGGCTTGGATAAGTCCGCGACTCACACCGCGCTGCAAAAGATCAACGACGATCTGAAGTCGGTGCAGGCTGCTTATCAAAAAGAAGTCTCGCGCGTTTTCTCGAGCCTCGGCACTCGCGGCAAAGAACCCAAGCGGGAAAAGTGGCAGGATTACGTCAACTTCCTGAAACGGCTGTTCAGCCGCGACCAGGTTCTTGGCGAATACGGTCGCGCGAAACCGGAGGAGCAGGACCAAACCTCGCGAGGCGCACGGCACGACAGCAAGACCGAGATCTTCGGTTACGATTTGCCTGCGAAGAGCATCGTGCTCACCTTCGATGACGGCCCGCATCCGAGATACACCGATGAAATTCTCGCGATTCTAAAAAAGTACAACGCCCGGGCGTTCTTCTTCGACGTAGGCAAGAACCTCGGCGCGGTCAATCAAAGCGACGTCAAATTGTCGGCAAACTCAAACGTTTCCAGGCGCGTGCTCGAAGCCGGCCACTTGCTCGCCAACCACAGCTACTCGCATCCGGACTTAACTAAACTGTCTCCGGCGGAACGATCCAAAGAGATCGCCAACACCAGTCTGCTTCTGGAGAAACTCACCGGCGCGAAGACAACGCTCTTTCGACCGCCTTACGGAGCAAAGAACGCGACCGTCCTCAAAGAAGTCGAAGCTTTAGGCATGAAATCGATTTTGTGGACGCTGGATTCGATGGACTGGGCGGACCCAATTCCCGAGTCGGTCGCCCAGCGCGTGTTAGCTCAGGTCAGCACCGCGAAGAAAGGCATCCTGTTGATGCACGACATACACAAGCAAAGTGTCGTTGCATTGCCGCGCATCCTCGAAGAGCTCAGCAAGCAGGGCTACAACTTTTTGATCCTCCAAGGCGATCAGTTTGTGCCGTCGAATCTTCCCGTGGTGGCGAGCACCGCGCGATCAAGCGGGACCAATACGACCAGCACCGGTCACACCAGCGCTGACAACCCTAAGAAAACCTACTACCGCGAGAGCTGGGCGGTGATCGTAGGTATCAACGATTACCAGAACTGGCCCAAGCTGCGATATTGCGTTAATGACGCCGACTCGGTCGAGCAGATGCTTATCAGTCAGTACGGATTCAAGAAGAGCAACATAATCAAACTGCTGAACAAGGAAGCTACGCGCGAGCGGATCGTGTGGGCGTTGGGAGATCAACTTGCCGATGCTAACAAGGTTGGCAGGGACGATCGCGTGTTTGTTTTCTTCGCCGGTCACGGCGCGACGCGAAAGCTGCCCTCGGGCAAGGAGCTGGGTTACATCGTGCCGGTCGACGCTGAAGCCGAAGCGTCGCAGGCAAAGTCAATCAGCATGACGCAGCTCCAGGAATTCTGTGAGTTGATCCCTGCCAAGCACCTCTACTTCGTGATCGATTCCTGCTATAGCGGGCTCGCGCTTACCAGAGCCGGGAGCACTTCTTCGAAGAACGCAAACTACCTTGAAGAGATCACCAGGCGGATGGCTCGCCAGATACTGACCGCCGGCGGCGCTGACCAACAAGTCGCCGACAACGGACCGGGCGGACATTCGATTTTCACGTGGACGCTGCTGCAAGGCTTGCAGGGTCTCGCCGACACCGACGGCAACTCCGCGATCACCGCTTCGGAACTGGGCGCCTACATCAGCCCGATAGTCTCCTCGCTCTCTCATCAAACTCCGGCTTTTGGAAACCTGCTCGGCAGTGAAGGCGGGGAATTCGTGTTCGAGCTTCAACAGGAATCGCTGACCGAGGCCAGCAAGCAACTCGACGAAGAGGCGATCAAACTCAACGACGAGCTTGAACGCATCCAGAAAGACATCGCCGCCAAACGCGAACGCAATTCGAAGTTGCGCGAAAAAGTCGAAGAGGAACGAAGGAAGCTCGAGGGCACGACGGGAACGCCCGTCAAGGAAGGACCGAAATCAAAAGCTGCCCAGGCGCAGGAGCACCACAATCTGGGGCTCAAGTTGTATCGGGAGAAAAAGTACGACGAAGCCGTCAGCGAGTTTGAACAAGCGGTGAAGCTCGACCCAAAGAATGCGACCATGTCTAACAACCTGGGCTTCACGCTGTACAAGTTTGAGAAGTACGACGAGTCCGTTGTCTGGCTTCGCAAAGCGCTCAAGATCGACCCGCAGCGTGCGGTGGCTTATGCCAATTTGGCAGACGCTTATATGAAGATGGGAAAGACAACCGAGGCGCGGCAGTACTACGAAAAGTACGCGGAGATGGCTCCTAATTCTCCCAGCATAGATTATGTTCGCAAGAAGATCGAAGAGTTGAAGGGTAAGGAATAGGGACCTCGCAGCCGGATCGTTCGACTTCTCGCTGGACGGCTACGGTGCCAACTGACACGCCGTTCAGCAGTATGAGTGTGGTCAACCGAAATACTCGCTACCGCTTTGAACTCTCACGTTACAGAATTGCTTGATCATTTTGAAGTCACGGGTGTTATCGGTCACGAGTAAGCCACCGACTCGCTTTACCGTTCTTGCAATCAAGACATCACGGATGATGCGCTGCTTTTCTTGGTGAGGAAGTCTAGGAGTTTTACCACCACGCTTGGACTTCAGCCCGCGCAGCAGCGAATTGAGAACCTTCCCTGCCTCGACCCAATCGTCGCCGGTGGGAACGAGCAGTCTGCCGTCCTTCTCGTAAACTTTTCGTGCGGCTTCATACTTCTTCACCTCTGTTGCATCCGCAGCGCCAGCCAACAATTCCTGAAGAACAACGACAGACATATGATGACTACGAGGAAGCGTCTTCGGCTGATAAGCAATCCATATGTTGGTGTCGAATACAATGGCAACCACTAAGGTTTGGTCAGTCTCCTGTGACGGTTTTCCCAGGTGTACTTCCATGCCTCGAGCATCAGTTCGTTAGCGGTCTTAGCCTTCTTCTTCGTTTTTTTGGCGGGTTTACGACGGCGCAGGACCTTACCATTGTCTGTTGGCTTAGCGGATACGGAGTCTCCGCGAGCGCGTACTATGTTACCTGTCGTCTGTTTGGCTTCGAGCACTTCTAGGTCTTCGGTGCGTCCGGGCTGTCGCTTTGGTTTTGGCTTCGCGCTCACTTCGTGGTATTTCCTTTCAACGTCGTGTAGTTCTATTAAAGCACGGTTCTACGAACATTGCACAGGATAGGGTCAGCGATTGTTGATTCGGCGAACGAAACGACCTGGTGATAAAGCGAATCGATCTAGACCGGCGCGCTTTTACGCGAGTTGACTCGGTATTGACTAACGAGAGAGAATCCGCGCCGAGGTATGACAGCCTACAACTAGGCACCAAAATTATTCATGCGATCCCACTCAACGCCGCAGTCGGCTTTGAATCTGGAATTCACTAAGCTAGCGATCATTGAATGCGTCGCGTCAGTGGCCTTGTATGTGGGTATCGCGCTGTGCTTCGGGACGTTTAGGTACTTGGCCGCGGCGGTGGTTGTAGCGCCGTTAATGCTGTTTCGGACTGAGGCATCGACCGATTGGGGACTCAAGCTCTGGGAGCGATACTGGGATCGCGTATTCCGCCTGCAAGGACCCACGGCTCTGTTGTTGTTCATCGCTGCACCTATCGTTGCAACTGGACTTAGGATAGTCGGGACACTGTATTGGGCGGCTCGAAGGCCTCTACAGACTTTGAATGAAATGCCTGGGAACTGGTTGCGCCAGTGCCTTTGCACTGACTTTTTTCACCCTCCGGAGATGCTTCCGCTAGAGGCGGCGAGAGGTGACCGAACGAAAATCCTCACCTTTGCTGATGTTTGGGAGGACGTTGGTGACGACGGCGGCGTTGGCGTTAAGCTTCTAGTGGGTCTTCTCCGGCTCATACTGGTGCCGATTTATCTTCTTATCAGGCACTCAATATTGTTACCCCTAGGGCTTCCAAAGTTCTCGATATTAAGTGCAGTGAGGCGGTTAGTGGGCGAGTTTTTCGTGCTCGCCGTGAGGCTTCTCAAGCTCTGCATATTGTTACCCCTTCTAGTTATCGGCTATCTACCCCCCTTGATCTACCGTATTACCTTCAAAGCCACTGCAGTCGCCTACGCGCCATTTGTTTGGGTAGCTCATACGACCCTGCAGAATCCGTTGTCTCTTAAGGTACGGCTTGAACGAATCACAAAGGGCGAGCTAGAGAAAGTTCGCCGGGCGTTCTCATGGATTATAATAGCCACTCTCTTGGGAAAGCTCGGTTTGGTTTGGGGTTTGGTTGATCGAAGTCGAATTGTGGACAAGTTCCCGAGCCAAAAGTTTGTAGAGAGTCTTGTTGTAATTGACCTGTGGCCGTGGTGGCAGATCACGTTGGGCGCGGACGCATTGCTCACCTTCTTCTTGCTCTACTTCGCTGACGCCGCGCTCGCCCGCGTTGATAGTCAGCGGGTGTGGCAGGAGGAAACCGTTGTGAAGACATTGTCAACGGTGGCCTTTCTCCGCGCGGCCCTGAGCGTCATCACTATGTCGCATTTTTTCTACGTTGCTCTAATTTCGCTAGCTCCTGCCTGGGCTCTTCGCCTGTTGAGCTAATATTTGGGCGACACCGGTTTCGCCCAAAAGACGCCCCGTGAAGATGCTCCGCAAAGACGCGAAGAGAACATTCCCGTCAATCGCGTATAATTAATGTCAAGCGTGTTCAAGACCAAAGTGTCATCGTAAAGATAAACTCTGTTGCCGCGGACACGCAGGAGACCAAGAGATGATAAGTATCCTAAGACCCATCGCCTTCCTTTTCATTATGATTTCTTTCATGGCGGTCGCCTCGCACCAGACCACCACCGCCGCGCAGAATTCGCCACAAGCGTCGCCAGTCGTCATTCCCTTCGAGTTGGTCACTCGGCACATAGTGATCAAGGTGAAGATAAACAATTCGGCGCCGCTGTCGTTCATTCTCGACACCGGTGACAAAGTCGCAATCGTCGATCTCAAGCGAGCCGAGTCGCTTGGCTTGACCCTGAAAGACGAGGTTCGCGTCGGGGGAGCCGGCGCGGGTGTGTTAAAGGGGTCGACCGCGTCAAAGATGCTTCACTCAATGTGCTCGGACTCGAGGGAAACACGCAGCCGGTTGTGCTGGCGCTGCCTTTGGACATATTGAAGCCGAACTTCGGACACGAGATTGACGGCATCATCGGAGGCGACTTCATAAAACAGTTTGTGGTTGAGATTGATTACCCGGCTCACGTGCTGAGATTTCATGACAGAGACAAATTCACATACAGTGGTCCCGGTGAAAGCATCCCGATGCGTTTGAACTCAGGAGGTCATCCGATAATTGACGCCGAGGTCACTGTGACGGGAAGGCCGGCAGTCAAAGGAAAGTTTGTGATTGATATCGGATCCGGAAGCGCTCTCGCGCTTCACGCGCCCTTCGTTGCGCAGGAACATCTCCCGTTGCCGGATCAAAAGACCATCAGAGCGATGGGCGGGGGCGGCACTGGCGGCAAAGTCACCGGACGCACGGGTCGCGTCGCTGAGTTACGCATCGGCAAATTCCAAATCGCCGACACTCCTACTCTTTTTTCCGAAGACAAGAGCGGAGCGTTTGCGAGTCGCGAACTTCAAGGCAACATCGGAGCGCAGATACTACGGAAGTTCAAGGTCTTTCTTGATTACGCGCGCGACCGGATCATCCTGGAACCGAACTCAAGTCTCCGGGATCTTATTGCTCCGGCTTCGAGTGGAGTGAGGGTCTTAGCTGAAGGAGCGGACTACAAGACGTTCCGCGTAGAAGACTTGCTGGAAAACTCTCCAGCGACTGAGGCCGGGCTTCAAGTGGGCGACTTACTGCTATCAGTCGACGGCCACGCGGCTGCTGAGTTGACGCTCACCTGGCTGCATGAAACCTTCGAGCAGCCCGGTTCGCACAAGCTCACCGTGCGCCGCGGAGAACACGTGCTCCAAGTTACGTTGGTACCGAAAAGATTATTCTGAGGCTCTAACACAAACACTCGCTCATGAAACCGGTGGAAGAGACAGACAAATCCAAAACAGCGGACCCGCGGTAGTGTTTCGATTCTGCATTGCTTAATAACCTTCGCGTGCTTTGCGGTCCTTTGCGCCTTTGCGCTGAGTATTGGGTCTTCCCCCTTCAATACCCAGCGCAAAGACCCAAAGGACCGCAAAGCACGCGAAGGACTTACCACACGCACAAGTCAGCAACTCAATAACCGAACACTACCGGACTCCTTGACTGGTATGCACATCGTGCATACAGTGAGGACATTTCATTGACCATGAATAGCCACACAAACAAATTGATAAACGAGACCAGTCCCTACCTGCTCCAACACGCACACAACCCTGTTGATTGGTACCCCTGGGGACCTGAAGCTCTAGAACGTTCGCGCTCGGAAGACAAACCAATTCTGCTCTCTATCGGCTACTCCGCCTGTCACTGGTGTCACGTGATGGAGCACGAGTCTTTCGAGAACGAAGACATCGCTCGATTGATGAACGAAAGCTTCGTCTGCATCAAAGTCGATCGTGAAGAGCGGCCCGATCTCGATTCCATCTACATGAACGCCGTGCAAATGATGACCGGCCACGGAGGCTGGCCAATGACGATGTTTCTCACGCCCGATCTGAAACCGTTTTACGGAGGCACGTACTATCCGCCTGAAGACCGCCGCGGTATGCCCGGCTTTCCGCGAGTGCTGATGTCCATCGCCGACTCGTATCAGACCAAACGAGAAGAAATTCTATCGAGCGCGGACGCCATCACCGCCGAGCTTAAGAAGAGCGATCGTTTCGTTGCGTCAAACGAGATGCTGACAACAGAAGTCTTGAACGCCGCTTTCGCAGCGCTGAGCTCGAACTTCGACAAAGCGAACGGCGGCTTCGGCGGCGCGCCCAAGTTCCCTCCTTCGATGACGCTGATGTTTTTGCTCCGCCATTACAAGCGGACCAGGTCGGATGAAGCGTTGAAGATGGTCGAGACGACGCTCCAGAAGATGGCCGGCGGCGGTATGTACGATCATCTCGGCGGCGCCTTCGCCCGTTATTCAGTTGACGCAGTATGGCTGGTGCCTCACTTCGAGAAGATGCTCTACGACAACGCGCTGCTCACACGGATCTACTTGTACGCATACCAGCAGACGAAGAATCCGATGTACAGGCGAATCGCGGAAGAGACTCTCGAATACGTTATTCGAGACATGACCGACCGGACCGGCGGCTTCTATTCTTCGGAGGATGCGGACAGTGAAGGTGAGGAGGGAAAGTTCTACGTTTGGACAAAGGCCGAAGTAATGGGTCTTCTTGGCGAAGAGGATGGTCAAATATTCTGCGAATTCTTTGATGTGACAGAGCAAGGAAACTTCGAACACGGCAACTCAATTCTCAACACGCCGCGATCGATCGAAGAATTCGCAGCGGCCAAAACTCTAGACGTGGGTTCGCTTCGCAAACTCATACACACCGGCAAGCGAAAGCTCTTCAACGCGCGCGAGAAGCGCGTGAGACCGGGCCGCGATGACAAGTCGCTTGCAGCATGGAACGGATTGATGCTAACCGCGTTTGCTGAAGCAGCGAACATTCTGGTACGCGATGACTACCGCGAAGTGGCAATCCGCAACGCCGCGTTCATAACAACGCAGTTGATGAAGGACGGCCGGTTGTTGCGCACGTACAAATCGGGGCAGGCAAAGCTGAACGGCTATCTCGAGGATTACGCCTACGTGATCGAAGGTCTGCTCGCCGCATACGAGGCAACGTTCGAACTGAAGTTCTTCACTCAAGCTCGTGAGTTGGCCGACACGATGATTACGCAATTCTGGGATGAGCAGGAAGGCGGGTTCTATTTCACATCCTCGGATCACGAAGAGCTGATCACCCGAACGAAGGACTACTTTGACAGCGCCACGCCGTCGGGAAATTCGGTCGCCGCGGTGGTGCTCTTGAAGCTCGGCGTACTCACTTCGAATCGCGACTACACTAATCGAGCGGTGACTGTGTTGCGCGCGATGCGTCCGGCAATGAGCCGGTACCCGAGCGCCTTCGGATACACGCTAAGCGCGCTCGACTTCTACCTGTCGGAACCGAAGGAAATCGCGATGGTAGGAAAGCTCGATTCGCACGAGGTCCGCGCATTCGTCGAAGAGGTGTATTCGCGATACATTCCAAACAAAGTAGTCGCCGCTGCCGAACCAAACGACGAGCGCGCGGCTTCAGAGATCGCCCTGCTCGCTGACAGAAGGGCAATCAATGGGCAAGCCACCGTTTATGTCTGCCGGAACTACACTTGTCTCGAGCCGGCGACGACAGTCGAGCAGTTCGCCGCCCGTCTTGAAGAGTGATGGTTTTGAGGCTTATTTTGATTGTCCGCCGCGCTTGGTAGCCTATTACACAAAGTCTTCTTGACAGTCTTGTCGATTCAGACCTATCGTCTCCCCTTCAGAGGCATCGTTAGTAAACCCTCAGTTCCCGATTTCAGACAGTCTTACCGATTGCACCAGGAGGTGGTTCCCAATGCGAACCCTGGCTTCTGCACTGAACATTACCGACGACTGGTTGCTCTGGATAGTATTGGCTCTACTTCTTGTGCTCATCGTGCAGGTTGGACCAAAGGCGGGCGCACGCACGGTTCAACTGAAGGACCATTCAGGATATGCGCATCCGATGATTGCCTTCGAGCTAAACGCCGGCGCCGCGCCCGATCTGTTTACGTCCTGGGATGAGTCTACGAAAAGCCAACTGCGAACAGCTTTGTTGTGGGACTACCTCTTCATCTTTCTTTACCCGGCCGCGATCGCGACCGCTTGTTTCATCGCGGCGAGATTTCTGGATCGCAGAGGAATCATATCGTTCAAGTACAGTCTGATCGTCATCTCTCTTCAGTTAGTCGCAGCGTTATTTGACGCCACCGAAAACTTCGCACTTTTGAAAGTCCTGAGCGGTCCGATAGAAAGTCCCTGGCCACAACTGGCACGGGCGTGCGCGATATCCAAGTTTGGAATCGTCATCGTTGGCACCCTGTACGCGATAGGTGTTGGCGGCGGGGCCTGGCTGGTAGCACTGGTTTTCAAAAGGCACTAAGACCTCCACGATCGGCGAGACCGTCAAAGCAAAATCACAACAACTGCAGTGTTCGACCTACAGGAGTCTTGATTATGGAAACAGAGATTGTGGAAACAGACTTTCAGCACCCTCGCCTCGAGGAATGTGATCTGGTCATGAAGGGCGGTATAACCAGCGGGATCGTTTACCCACCAGCCGTTGTAAGGTTGGCAACCAAATACAGATTTCGCTGCATCGGTGGAACGTCAGCAGGAGCAATTGCGGCTGGTGTCACCGCCGCCGCCGAATACGGGCGAGATAACGGAGGATTTAAAAAGCTCGAACAAGTAAGCGATGAGCTGGGCAAGGGAACTTTTCTCCGCGACCTCTTTCAACCGTCCAGGAAGACGGCGCCGCTGATGAACACTTTGTTTGCAGTCAAAGAGAGCGCGGACGGGCTTAAAGGTTGGCGGGCCGTAACGCGCGTGTTCTTTGGATTGAATCTAACTTTGATGCGACAGACGACGTCAGCCTTCATATTGGGAGCGGCGGTTGGCGTGGGCGTCTCATTGTTGCTCGCGTGGCTGACGGGCGGATCGGTGCAAGGCAAGGGCTTAGTGCTTCTCTTTTTGCTGGGCTGGTCTGGCGCTCTTATCGGTAGCGCACTTCGCCTTGTTGTTATTCTGCTTCTGGAGTTACCAAGGAATTCTTATGGACCATGCAAGGGGCGAAAGGATCCCTCTGTATTGGAAGGCCCGCCGGTGCTGACTGATTGGTTAAGCTCGAGCATCCAGCGCATTGCCGGAAGAGATATTGCCGGAGCGCCGCTTACTTTTGGCGAGCTCGAGGAGAAGAAGGTTCACGTGAAGATGATGAGTTCAAATCTGAGCCAGAATCTTCCTTATGAATTACCTTTCGAAAAGAGAAATTTTGTTTTCAAGGAAGCGGAGCTCGAGGACTTCTTTCCTGAGAATGTCTTGAACCATTTGAAATATAAGTCACATGGGTGCGCGATTGAATCGCAAAAGCAGGCGACTGCGAGCCCGCGGGTCGTCCTACCAAACGGATATTACTTTCTGCCGGAAGGAAAAGACTTGCCCCTGGCGTTTGCGATGCGCTTGAGTCTCAGTTTCCCAGTACTGATTAGCGCCGTACCTCTGTACACAATCAATCTCAAGGCATTCAAAGAAGGAAGAGGAACGGCGCTTACTGAAAACGACCTGCAGCGAAACCTGTTTAGCGATGGCGGAATCGCCAGCAATTTTCCAATTCACTTTTTCGATAGCTGGTTGCCGACACGACCCACTTTCGGAATAACGCTTGTCTCCCTGCCGGACGATGCTTTCGCGAAGGGTCGCGCAAGCGATCCAAAATACATCAGTGCTTTTCCGGCCGACGGGTCTCGAGACACCAGCCCAGAATTACGAGACGCCGTCGTGCCTGAAAGCGTTTTCCTTCCGAAAGCAAACCGCCCACAAAATCCTGATTGGAAACCACTGGAAAGCCTGTTCCAATTTCTCTGGTCAATCTTTGCCACTGCGCAGAATTATCGCGACAACACCCAGGCGATGCTGCCGAGTTATCGAGAACGGGTTGCGCAGATTCGATTGAAAGATAGCGAGGGCGGATTGAACCTCGCTATGTCCTCGAAAATTATCGACAAAGTCAAAGCGAAAGGAGACGAAGCCGGCAAAGCCCTGCTAGGGTTCAGGCTTGATCAGCATCAGTGGGTGCGATTTCTTGTTTTGATGGGCTTATTGGAATCGAATCTAAAACAAATGGAAACGGTACTGCGGGATGGGTCTTTCCCCCTCGAGGCGATCATGGATGCGCAACTCAATAAGGAACTGAAATTCCCTTATCCGAGAAATCCGGCCTGGCGAGCTAAAGCGTTGTCGCGAGTGACGGAATTGGAGGAGCTTGTCCACGATTGGAGTCTCCATTTCTTTGATAAGGATATTCCGAAACCCACGCCGATCCTGCGAGTCGTGCCGAAGGTTTAGGCCGATTAATCGGCGGGCGCCACCAGCTGGGCGAATAATGATGAAATAGCCTTAACGCAGAGACGCCAGGACGCAATGGCGTCAGACCTTCCCAGGGGTCTTTCTATTTAGTCTTTGTGGCTTTGCATTAAGGACAGAATGCTTCTTGACAGCCTTTGTCATTTTTGTTTACGTTCACACCGCCACAGTCTGTTGTAACTTGTGCCTCATCACTTAGGATTCAGATTGCTTGAATCAAAATCAGGAAAGGAGAAATCATGAACACACCAACCAAAAGCGTAAACGCATGGATATTACCAAGTGAAGATGATCCCGCGGGGACCAACTATCAATCGCCCACCAGCAGTTTCCAGAATCTGATCACCTATGGTGTTTACAACTACCTGGATATGGTGAACATCTGTTTTGCAAACACGGTGCCCACCAGCAGCACGACCGTGCCCACGGGCTACGGGTCCTCTCATACGGTCGAGCTTCAAGCGGCCGATCATTCCGGCGGCATAACAAACGACCAGTACATGCAATGGATTATTCAGGATGCGCGCCAGATGAATCCTGATATCAAGATTCTGCTCACATTGGGCTACGCCAATGACGAGTTTACGCAGATCTTTTCCGGTTCCGAAAGCGGATGGCAGGCACAAGCAACTGCCTATGCTAACAACGTTGTCGCTTACCTGAAGAACTACGGTCTGAATGGTTTTGATATCGATTGGGAATGGAACTTCAGCACCGATACACCTAAAAGCATGATGAGCATGGTGCTTCAAGCGCTTCGCACTGCCTTCAACGCGCAACCGCAACTCTACTACCTCACATTGTCGCCGGCCACCAACGAGCACCTGGATGGTACGGTAGTGAACGACACCATCGATTTCATCAACATGCAGCTTTATTGCGATTGCACGGGCCCCGGCGATTACACAGGCATAGGCATATCGCAGAGCCTGCTGGCGTACGGCGCGAAATTCGAGTCGAAGAACAGCGACGATACCGCTCCGTACCAGAATGCTCAGGGTGCTTATTCGGGGATGACCGGTGGAAGCATCAAGTATGGCATCTGCACTCAATGGCGGGTGAATTCCGGTGACTTCCAATACGAGCAGGCCCAGCAGATGATCCTCTCTCAGTTGGTGAACGGCATCCCCGGCACGACATTCGACGACACTCCGATTATCGGAGCCGCCGGTAACCCGGCGATCTCACAGATGGCCGTGCGCTCGGGAGAAGTCCTGGACGCGATCCAGGCAACGAACAGCGGCGCTTTCGAAGACAATCCCGTTTCTTACATCCTGTTGCAGCACGGCGGCAACGGCGGCAACTCGAGCAATGTTGCGATACCGAGCGGCGATACGGTATCCGAAGTGTCGGGCTATACCGGCACCTGGTATGGTTGGCAATGTGTGCTTCAGATCACGATCAAGACTGCCGGCGGAAAAGTCTTCGGACCTTTCGGCACGATGACTGGTTCAACATCAAAAACACCGTTCACCTACACGGCGCCCGAGGGAAAATCCATCATTGCATTCAGCGGCTCAATCGTTAACGTACCACTGGCCGGCGGAGGAAGGACGAACATCATCGCAAGTTTGAACGCGACAATTGCCTAGAGCCAAACCCTCGAAGGAGGGCCACGGCTGGGCTGAAATGTCCAGACTCCAGCGCCCTTCGCCGAGGAACCACCCGTCTCTTCTCGTCGCTATTACTACGATGCCCTTCAAACTTTCCTGTCGCTCCACCATCGCCCGAGCGATATAATCAGACCGATGGCAAGAGGATGGGAAAGTAAATCTGTCGAAGATCAGATCGGTGAAGCCGAGGCTAAGAAGGATGTGCGGCGCAAGCGACGCCTGACCCCTGATGAGACCCAACACCTTCAACGCAAGGAAGCACTCATGCTGGAACGCGCGCGGATACTGCGAGAGATGGAGAGGGCTTACATGAGGCGGCATCTTGTGATGCTCGAGCGCGGGCTTGCGCATATCGACGCAGAGCTGGCGAAGCTGGAACTGGAGAATTCTCCTTGAAGCCGGCGTTGTTCTCTCACACAATCCAAGAATCCGTGTGAGCCCGTCAGATCCGCGTTATCCGGGGTCTGTGAGGCACGGTGCAGCATAGTCAACGGATTACGCGGATTTGGCGGGTTCACACGGATCGGTTGCCCGATCTTTATCATCCAGGAAGTCTGAGACGATGAAAATCAAACTTGCTTCGATGGTTGTTCTGCTCTTGTTTGTTGGAAGCGGACAAGCGCAACAGAAACCGAGTCTCCCTCAAATCGATCGCATTCGATTGGTTGAAGCCTTCAGCCTCGGCGATGCAATCGGGAACCACTTATGGAAAGATTGGGACAAGGCTCCGTTCGCGGTTCTTCTGGTGACGCGCGAATACGAATTCCTGATCCGTCATCCGAAACCGAGCGAAGATTTTAAGCTCATCGGCCACGACGCTCTCCTGAAGAGCGACGTATATTACCGCAAGACGACCCTGCAAACTAATTTCCAGGCTACATATCCAGCGGTGGGCGGCCTTTCTACCATCGTGATCGGTCATGCTGAGAACACCAACTCAAAGACCTCGACGCCCTGGGTTGTCATATTGATGCACGAGCATTTCCACCAGCTCCAGGATTCACAACCGAGTTTCTTCGAGCAGGTCTCTGGGTTGAACCTCGCGCATGGCGATCAAAGCGGAATGTGGATGCTGAATTACAAGTTTCCTTATGACGGCTACGAGGTCAGACAACAGTTCTTTGTGATGTCCCGTTTGCTCGCGGATGCTCTCAAGTCAAAAGCGAGCGCGGATTTCTCGGCAAATCTGTCGGCTTATCTGACCGCGCGGCGGCAGCTCAAAGAAATGTTGAATGAGGATGACTACAAGTATCTTTCCTTCCAATTGTGGAAGGAAGGCATCGCGAGGTATACCGAGTATCACGTAGCAAAGCTGGCAGCGACCGATTACAAGCCAACCAAGGCGTTTGCGGCGTTAAAGGACTTCACTTCATACCAGAGCGTAGCCGATCAGGTTTTGAATCGAACCCTAAATGAGCTTTCGACGCTCGAGCTTGAGAAATCGAAACGTGTTTCGTTCTATGCGATGGGCGCGGGCGAAGGTCTGTCGCTCGACAGAGTGAGTCCGCAGTGGCGAGATCGGTATCTGATCGACAAGTTTTCGTTGGACACATATTTCAAGTGAAGTGTAGGGGCGGCCACGGAGGGCCGCCCCTACATGGCTTGTTGCTTGCTCGACTGTCCCCACTCTTCTATTATCCATCAAGTTCGGCTACGACCACCGTAGCGATCGAGGCGGGATTGCAAGTGCCACCACTCATATTACTCGAGGTAAAGAGATGGAGACTTTCCTGCGCGATCTTTCTAACGGCGTTCATGCGCTGCTAAAAGCGCCGGGCTTCGCCGCGGTTGCGATCTTATCCCTAGCGATCGGCATCGGCGCGAATAGCGCGATCTTCAGCGTGACCAACGCGCTCCTGCTCCGCCCCTTACCCTACAAGGATGCCGATCGATTGGTGATCCTTTGGAGTCGCTCGCCCGGATTGAACGTTCCTCAGGACTGGTTCTCGCCCGGCCAGTACCTCGATATAAAGAATGAGAACAGTGTGTTTGAGGAGACGTGCATTTCGATTGGCGGAAGCTTCAACATAACGGGTATCGCCGGCCAGGCGACGCCCGAACACATCGACGGGGCGCGTGTCTCTTCTACGTTCTTCTCACTGCTGGGCGCTACTGCAATGGCTGGGCGCTTATTTCTGCCCGAAGAGGATCAGCCCGGTAAGCCTCCCGTCGTAATCCTGAGCAATGGGTTTTGGCAACGTCACTTTGGCGCCGATCAAGAGATCATTGGAAGAACGCTTACTCTTAACGGAAACCCATTCACCATCGTTGGGGTGATGCCAGCCGGGTTCTCGCTGAGCAAAGAAGTGATGCCCGCGGTCAACGGCATTCAGAACGCGGAAGTTCTGGTGCCGCTTCCGTTAAGCGAAAACGCTCGAACGAATCGCGGGAATGAGGATTTCAATATTTTCGCGCGCTTGAAGCCTGGGCTGTCTATTCGGGAAGCGCAGAGCGAAATGGACGTCATAGCCGAACGAATGAAGCAGCAGTACCCGGCCAACTATCCACCCAACGGCGGGCTGACTATCAGTGTGGTGCCGTTGCTCGAACAGGTCGTCGGCGACGTTAGTCTCGCGCTCAAGGTGCTCTTTGGTGCGGTTGGTTTTGTGCTGTTGATAGCGTGCGCCAACGTCGCGAACCTTCTTCTCTCTCGAGCTTCCGTCCGGCAGAAGGAAATCGCGATTCGCGCGGCGCTGGGCGCGACGCGGCTTCGTCTGGTCAGACAACTGCTCACTGAGAGTCTGCTTCTTGCGCTCGTTGGCGGGTTCGCTGGAGTTGCCGTCGCATCTTTCACAGTGAAAGCATTGCGGGTCCTTGGTCAGGACAGCATTCCGCGGTTGAGCGAAGTTCGGCTAGACGCAAGGGTCATCGCGTTTACATTCGCCGTCGCCGCGGCCACCGGTATTATTTTTGGATTGGCGCCGGCGCTTCGAGCCTCCCGAGTCGACTTGAACGAAGCGCTCAAGGAAGGCGGCCGCAGTTCTGGCAGCGGAGCCTCGAGTCGGGCAAGCCGTCGGACTCGCAGGATCCTGGTCGTCTCCGAGGTTGCGCTGTCGCTTGTTCTTCTGATCGGCGCGAGCCTTCTGGTTCGAAGCTATCGTCATATAGGAAAGTCACATCCGGGCTTCGACCCTCACAACGTACTTTCTTTCCGAATCGCATTGCCTGCTGCAAAGTACCCGAATCCGGATTCAATCGTGTCCTTCTTTCGACGCGCGAATGAAAGACTGAACGGCTTACCCGGTATCGAATCCGCGGCAATGACTTATTCATTACCGATGAGCACCGTCGCGCTCGCGTGGGAACCAATCGTGGTCGAAGGTTATGTTCCAAGGGATTCTCAACCCTCGATCATATCCAACGTGCGGATCGTCAGCCCGGATTACTTCCGAACGATGCGCGTCCGCCTGATGAACGGAAGGCTTTTTGATGAACACGATACCAAAGGCGGGCTGGAGACGGTGATCGTGGATGAAGCCGTTGCGGAGCGCTTCTGGCCGGGTGAGGATCCGATCGGCAGGCGGCTTCAGCGCGCAAACTCGGATTCGTGGCGCACTGTCGTCGGAGTCGTCAGCGACGCCAAGCAGTTCAGCGCCGAAAAGGAACCGCCGATAACCGTCTACTTTCCGTTTGAGCAATACGTCGCGCGAAACATGTTTATGGTGATCCGCACTACTGCCGATCCTGCGGCGATGGTTACGGCGATCACCGCCGAGATTCAAACTCTCGATGCGGATATGCCGGTGTTTGATGTCAACACCATGGATCAGCGACTCTACGATTCTCTGTCGTCGAGGCGGTTTGCGATGTTACTTCTCGGCGCATTCGCCCTGATCGCGCTCGCGCTGGGCGGAGTCGGCATTTACGGAGTAATTGCATACTCGGTGAACCAACGGACCCATGAAATGGGCATTCGCCTCGCGCTCGGGGCACGGCCGGGCAGCATTTTGGGGATGGTGGTTCGTCAGGCGTTAGCGCTCACCGCTGCAGGCATCGCGATCGGGCTGGGATCCGCATTTGCGTTGACGCGCGTGATGTCTACCCTCCTGTATGGGATCAATGCTACTGATGCTTTCACTTTCATAACGACGCCACTGCTGCTTGGCACTATCGCCATCATCGCCAGTTATGTGCCGGCTCGCCGCGCCTCGAAGCTGGACCCGATGATCGCGCTGCGATACGAGTAATCCTGGAACAGGCTCTTTTTTGGAGGAGCATCGCGAGGGACAGGAGCGATCATAGGAATGTCAGGTCGGGAAGGGTGGCTTGCCCCCGCTTGATTAGTTGAAATGAAAACCGCGGGGCAAGCCATACACTTCCCGACCTATCATTGTGCCGGGTTCAAGCTGACAACGGAGCCTATCCAGAGAATTCTTCTCAGACAAACAAGAGGTTGCCGACTTGCTGCGCCCAGAGGACGCCGAGGTTTTATGGCAACACACTAATTCACCAGTCCGAATAGAAGACTTTCCCTGCAAGTTTTTAGACCTGATGCTATCATCACATAAGCGAGGCGGTACGACGCATGAGCCGGTTGATGTTTGTTTACCTCTCGGGCACCGAGAAGGGCAAAACCAGAATCTTCACGCAGGACCATGTGACATTGGGCGCTTCGGACGGCTGTGACTTGAAGCTGGTGCCCGAGGAAGGCGGCTCCCTGCCCGATGGCGTGCTTGCCGATATCTACGACGATGGAGGCGCATTTCATTTTGTTCAGCGCCTCGATCAGAGCGAATTCCCGATCACCATCAACGGCGAACCGACAGGGGTCGACAAAACCGGGGCCGGCCACAGCTTACGTGACGGAGACACCGTTCACTTTGGGCATGGGCTTTCGGGCGCGAGCGTTTTATTCCAGGTGATGCCTGAAAACTTTTCAACAGCACATCCGGTTCGCCGCAACGTAGCTCAGTTCGATCAGGTCTCGGGCCAGCCGCTTCATCCGCTGACCGCGACGCTTTTTGTAAAGGAGCTCACGACAAGCTTGTGGGCCGAAATCCCCCGCAAGGCAAAGCTCGCGACTCTGGCAGTCGTATCTCTCGTGTCGCTGTTTTTCCTCGGAGTGCTCGCCTTTAGCCTGGTTACCTTAATTGGCAATGCTAACAAGACTGATCGGCTCGCCAAACAGTTTTCCGATGATCAGGAACGGAGCTTACAGTACAAGGATCTGATTCTTAAGCAACAACAGGAGATTGAGCGGCTTCGTCACGACAGCGACCAGATGCAGCGCTTTACTCAGAAGATAGCCGAACAGTATAGCTCCGGGGTTTGCCTGATTGTCGGCAGCTATACCTTTGTCGAGCGCGGCAGTGGGCGGGTACTCCGGTACGAAACAGCCGACCGTATGAGCGATATGCCCGTCGACAAGAGCGGCAACCTTCAAGCTTCAGTAGACGGAGCGGGACCGCCGGTCCAGATCGATTATACCGGCAGCGGATTCGTGGTTGAGAAAGGCGTTATCGCTACCAATAAACATGTAGTTCAGCCGTGGGCGACTGATCAAATGGCCCAGATCATACTGCATCAGGGTGGCGGGCTAACGCCAAGACTCGACGCGCTGCAGGCCTTCTTCCCTTCACGGCAAATGCCCTTCGACTTGAAGGTTGCGTCGACATCGCCGCGATTCGACGTCGCGCTATGCAAGTTCGAGCAGGGCGAGGCGGCGTTGCCGGTTTTCCCGCTCAGTAATGACGATCTCAATTCAATAATCGGCGAGCCGGTTGTACTGCTCGGGTATCCTACCGGCGTGGACGGCTTACTGCAGAGGATTGAGGAAACCGAGCGCCGCGAGATCCTGAAGACGCGCGGCTCGTCGGCGGTTGAGGTCGCGATGGGTCTTGCTTCACGAGGTTTGATCAGGCCCTTGACGACCACCGGCACCGTCAGCGATGCCTTGCCTGGTCGCATCGTGCACAGCGCTCAGACGACCGAAGGCGGATCCGGCAGTCCCATGTTCGATCGCGACGGCCATGTGATCGCGATTAACTCGGCGATACTCGCAACGACTGATGGGAACCAGAGCTTTGGCGGCTCAAACTTCGGAGTGCCAATCAAGGCTGCCGCTGAATTGCTAAAGTTGTTGGATAAGGAACTCCCCAAGAGCCAGTAACAGCCTTCTACGCACAGCGGCCCCGACCTGCGATCTCCACTCCATCAAAACGAAGCAGTTCATCTTCCTTCGTCGGCGGAGGTACCACCTCGAATACAACATTGTCGAATTTCCCGTGCCCTCGATAGAAAGACGACTTGTACCCTCGCTTGTTCGTAAACTCGATCAACTGCACGCCCCATTTTCCAAGCGCCGCGTTCTCCGGGATAGGTATGATGACATCAAAGTTTGTCTGCGAAAGATTCTGGTCCGGCGCTAGCGAGGTCTCACCAACAGCCAGCTTGAGCTTGTTGGAACTGGCAGTGCTGAATTGATAACACTGAACGAATATCTTACGGATCCCGTTGGGATCGTAGGCCGCAACTCGAAGCACCAGTTCGTCACCGGCTATTACTCGAACGTCTGGGGCTCCGTTTATCCCTACACTAACCGACATAGAGAGTTACCTTTCTAAGTTCAAAGTTGTGTGAGGATTAGTCGACCGTATGGGGCGGGCCTTTGCGATTCTTTTTGTCTTGGTTTACGGCGAGGATCATAACCGCCGTCGCGAGCGGCGTCAAGAGTCGATGGTCACAAGGCGGAAGGCGGAAGGCAGAACGCGGAAGTAACCGGGCGTTCAGAGTACCACCGATTTTAATCAGCTCAACTTATGCTGCCTTCTGCCTACTTCGGGCCAAACGGGCGGTCCTTGCCTTCCAATGCTTCTTTGTAAGCCCCATTCGGAATGTCAGAACCCATCGCGATCGCCTTTTCGTACTGGAGTATTGCGTCCGCGCGGAATTCCTGGAAATCATAGATCCGCCCGAGAAACACGTAGCTCCACTGAATCAACCAGCGTTCGTTCTCCTTCGAGGCATTGTCGATCGCCTTGTGGTAAAGCTTGATTGCTCGCTCGAGCCGGTCGTGCTGTGCCTGAATCTTGTCATTCTCATCCGCTTTCGGATCAAGCTCGACGGGCGCGGAGGTCTGCGTCGTAACCTGTGCCATCCCGTAAAGTGCCCTTGCATTGTCGGGCTCGACGGCAAGAACCTCGTCCAGAAGCGCACGCGCTTCCGCGAATCGCTTCTCGCGAATCAAGTTGTCAGAGCTCAGAATCTTTGACGCCATTGCGCCGATTAGCGCCTCCGCCGCAGCGCCCTCACCGCCGGTGGACTTCGGAGCCTTGGAACGACTCGCCGATATCCTCGCAACCAGCGGCTCAAACTCCCTGGGACGGGAGGCCTCGCGATCGAACTTCGAAGTCGCGACCATTTGGTCAAAGAAGTCCTCAATACCTATTCCAACTTTCTCGAGTGCCATCAGCGATTCATAAAAGTGAAAGCTCAAGACAGCGCCTCTCAAGTAAGCCTGCGCAAGATCGTAGGTGGCTTCATCCTCGCTGTAGTTCCCCCGCGTATCGATCGCGCGGAGACGATGTAGCCGAATCTCTGTAGCCTGCGCCAGGGATTCGCGAACTATCAAGTAGACGCTGTTGCTGTACTGTTTGGTCGCCGCCGGCGCTGCAGCTACAAGTTTCAGGATCGGATCTTTGTACTCGAGCGATTGTCTTAAGTGGCGCTCGACCATCGGGTCAATTACAAACCTGATCATAGCCTGACGAACGGCGTCCGTTGCGGCCGCGCGCGAGGGTCCGACTATAACAATGTAATCATCCCCGACCCTTCGCGATAACAGATCCTCTTTTTGATTCAGGATGTCGCCTCGCACCGTCGCAGTGTCCAAGGCCGCCAGAGGCTCCGGAATAACAAATACCTGTCTCGATCGGTTGCGAGCGTACACAGTCGATTTTTGTGACTTGGCATCCAGAGTGGGCGCCCTCACGACAAGTGGCCGCATGCTGATTACTGTCTCGGGCGCCGCATGAAAGTAGCCGAGCACTTCGTAGATCAATTCGCCTACAGGCGTTCGATACGCCGCGGCATAGGCAGACCCGATCCCGAGGTATTTGGGAATGAGCTCCCTTATGCCACTCTTTAAATAGAACTCGCGAACCAGTGGCACAAAATCAAGCAACACCTGCAGGTCTTCAGGGATCGCCCGATTGCTGGATTGGCTGGCGGAATGTTCACCCTGCTCGCTCGCTTGATAAACGGTAAACGCCGGCGGAGGCGTCATCATCAAGCTCAGCGCCGCATACCGCGCGGCATCCGCGGCCTCATCGACGCCCGCTCGCCTGTGCGCTTTATAGTACGCAGCCAGCTTCTCCTTGACCTGCGGATCGAGTTTTGCGAGATCCTTTCTCAACTCCGCACGCGCTGGGGACAGCGGTTGCGCGCCGGTCTCGTAGTCAAACCCCGCTGCGTTGAGCGCCGCCATAACTACAAAAGTCCTGACGTCCGGATCAATTTTGACGTTGACTTCCGAAGGCGTGATGAACCCCGCACGAGCCTGTGGACGAGGCTGTGCAGCCCTGGTTGCACCGGAAACTGGTTGTTGCGCCATCGCCGAAGCTTCCAGACAGCCGAGTAATAGAAACGTACAACATGCTTTTAGCATAAGAGTAAAGATAGCCGCGTCGAGAAACAGCGGTCAAGAACACCGCCACTCCTCAAAGGCCTCCAAATGAAGTTGATACATTGATCCATGTAACTGATGAACGAATCTCTGGGCGAAAACGGCATAGTAATTGCGATTTGAGTAGTAACGGACGCTAAAAACAGCAGGGGAGGTTATTATGAGGTACACAAACACAAACGACGAGCGGGAATCATACAGCAAGCGTTCGCGTAACCCTTTTTCGTCAAACCAGGGCAATGCGGCGAAACGGCTATTTCTCTTGCTGATCATCATGATGTGCCTGGCGTTTGCCGGCGCTCAATCCACGCCGACCGTTCAAGCCAGCGCACAGTGCCCCCTGGCCTGCGGTCCTCCGGAATTTGATCCGGTTACGGGCCAATGCTTTGTGACATGTTGTCCTCCGGATCCCGCAGCGAAGTGTGCCTGCGAGAGACAACTCTGCAAGTAAGGGGTACCGTCTGCAACGTTCCGGGCTTCGCTCGATAGCTTAGGCAGAAGGGCAGCATCAAGAAAAGCAGCGTCAACTGTAGAGCATCTCACAGGGCGATTTGGCAAAGACAGTGGTACAGGTAACAGATGTTTTTGCTTTTCTTGATGCCGTGCCCCTGCGGGATTCCTAGTGTCTTATCTTAAGAGCGGGGCGAGTATCAAATCATCCCGCGCCTAAGATAAGACAGATAAGACAGCGTCGCGGGCAACACGAACTGCTTACGTTTCCGTCGAGTAGCTCAGAGCTTTTCGGAAACCGACTTCGCTTGCATGAACAGTGATAGATAATCGCGGCCTCCAGCCTTCGAGTCCGTTCCTGACATGTTGAAGCCGCCAAACGGATGGACGTCGACATAGGCGCCGGTGCACTTGCGATTCAAATAGAGATTGCCGACGTGGAAATCGGAGCGAGCCTTCTCGAGACGCTGGCGTTCACGGCTGTAGACCGCGCCTGTTAAGCCGAACTGTGTATTGTTCGCAATCTCAAGAGCCGAATCAAAATCGCTCGCGCGAAACGCCGCAAGCACCGGACCAAAGATCTCTTCCTGAGAGATCCGCGCCATCGGATCGACTCCCCCGATCACTGTTGGCTTGATGAAGAAGCCGCGTTGATCGTCAGTGAGCGGACCTCCACCGGCCATCACGTTGCCTTCGCCTTTTCCGATCTCGATATAGTTCAGGATCGAGCCATAAGCACTCTTGCTCGATACCGGACCCATCCAATTGTCCTGATCTTTCGTTGGACCTACTTTGATTTTGCTCGCGCGATCGGCGACCCGGCCAACTAGTTCATCGTATACCTGATCGACTACGACGACTCGCGAGCACGCAGAACATTTTTGACCTGAGAAACCAAACGCCGAGTTCACGACGCCATCAACAGCCGCATCCATGTCGGCAGTCTCATCGACGACAATGGTGTCCTTGCCACCCATCTCCGCGACTACTCGTTTGATCCACAACTGTCCTTCGGCGGACTTCGCGGCAAGCTCGTTGATGTGCAGGCCAACCTCTTTCGATCCGGTGAACGCAATGAAGCGCGTGCGCGGATTGCCCACCAGATAATCGCCGATCTTCCCTCCGCTGCCGGGAACGAAGTTCAGCACGCCGGGCGGCAGCGAAGCTTCTTCGCAAAGCTCGACGAACCTGGCTGCAACGATGGCGCTGTCGCTCGAAGGCTTGAGCACGACTGTGTTACCGGTTACGACGGAAGCCAGAACCATTCCCACCGTTATCGCAAGCGGAAAGTTCCACGGTGGAATCACGATGCCCACACCAAGCGGAATGTAATACATCTCGTTCTGTTCTCCGGCCATCGAAGTCAGAGGGTGTTCGCGGCTATAGCGAATCATCTCGCGCGCATAAAAGTCCGCGAAGTCGATTGCCTCCGCGACGTCGCCGTCAGCTTCCGCCCAGGACTTGCCAACCTCCAATACCATCAGCGCGGAAAACTCAGTCTTATGTTTTCTGAGCAGCGCAGCGATCTTGAGCAGGTAGCGAGCGCGCACCTCGGGGTCGACCCGCTTCCAGTCCTGGAAGGCGGCAGTAGCAGCTTCGACCGCTTTGTCGGCAAGCTCGACGTTGGCTTTGTGGATCAGGCCTATGACCTCATCGTAGCTCGAAGGGTTCACCGACGCGAGCATATCGCCGGTAGTGTAACGTTTGCCTCCGATGACAATCGGGTATTCGCGTCCGAATTGGGCCTCGACGTTTGCTATAGCCTCGCGCATTTGCGCTGCGTTGTGTTCGTTTGAGAAATCAACAAATGGTTCGTTCTGAAATGGCGGAAGCATGCGTTCAGTTCCTTTCTTCTTTGAGCTTCAAAGCGTGGACCTAAACGTTAGCAATCACATTCGACGGTGGTCAACTGAATCGAAAAGTGGGTGCGTGTTTGCGCGCTCACGATCGCGCTGCTCCTCCGCGTCCCCGGCGTACTCTGCGGTTGATTCCCAATACTGATTAAGAAAACCGCAGAGGGCGCCGAGGACGCAGAGGACTGCTTTGGCGGGTCGTGTTTGTTGTGGCGCTGCACGGTCGATTGTTATATTGCTGATCAGTGATTGAAACAACGGGAGGGTTCAGATTGTCCAGCTTTGCAGGCAGCATCAGGGTTTACGCAATCATTCTTTTGCTCACGGTGTTTCTGTCGGGCGCCGGTATTGCCCGTCCCCTCTCCGCAAATGGAAGCGCGATCGGAACCTCGAGCGTTGCGGCGCTGACTGCACGGGAACGTGTAGACGTCTTTGATGACGTTTGGCAAATCGTAAATGAGAAGTATTACGACTCCGCCTTCAACGGTGTGAACTGGCGAGCCGTTCGCGAACGCTATCGTCCGCAGGTCGACCGGGTTGACAGCGATCAAGAGTTCTACGGTGTTCTCAAGCGAATGGTAGGTGAGCTGCACGACGCGCACACACGCTTCAGCACGCCCGAAGAGCGGCGTGAGCGCGAGCGCCTGCAGGCGGTCAGCGCAGGGCTTGCGATTTTTGAGGTCGAGGGAAAACCGGTCGTCGTCTGGGTGGAACCGAATTCCGACGCGGCGCGCGCCGGTGTAGAAGAAGGAATGATCGCTCTGACGATCGACGGCAAGCCCATCGCCGACAAGCTCGCCGAAGCGCGCGCTCGCGTTGCGGGCTCGTCCACGGATCGGGCAGTCCGGCTGCGCATCTACAGAATGCTTATCGAAGGCGAGCCCGGCACGCCTCTTCGTTTGACACTGGCTCGAGCCGATGACTCTGCTGTTGACGTCGTCGTCACCCGGCGAGTGGTGCCTGATGCGCCGGTCGTCACCTCGCGCCGGCTGCCGTCGGGCGTAGGCTACATCAAACTAACGCTTTGGAAATCTCCGATAAGAAGAGACTTCAGGAAGGCGCTGAGACAGTTGGCTGATGCGCCGGGTATTGTGATCGACCTTCGAGGGAATCCGGGAGGCGAGGCCGAAGAAGTAGAGAAGATCGCAAGCTACTTTTTCAACTCGCACGTCTCGCTCGGGAAATTTTTCTCGCGCTCGGGCAAGGCAATGTACCTTCGCACCGGCGACGACGATCAAGTCTACGCAGGACCGCTGGCTATTCTGGTCAATGAAGGCTCAGGGAGCGGCTCCGAGTTGTTCGCGGGCGTGATGCAGGAGAGCAAACGCGCGACTATCGTTGGGCGCAGGAGTTGCGGATGCGTTCTTGGAATCTCGAAGTACAGAAAGTTAAAGGGCGGAGGCGAGCTTGCGGTAAGTGAGTATGGATACCAAACGCCACAAGGAAAAACCTTTGAAGGAACGGGCGTTATCCCAAATAGCCCGGTCGAGCTAACGATCAGCGATCTTCAGCATCATCGCGACGCGGCACTCGAAGAGGCAGAACGTGTGCTGAAGACGAGAGGCGAAACCAGGACCGCTTCAAGGATCGAATACTCTTGTTGTAAATCTACCTTGGTGATTGTGCGCGTGCCATCTTAGCCTTCGGTAAGCTCACAAGATTAGCTATCAACCGATAAGCTCCCGGCACTCCTTTAGGCAACTGCCTGAACCAAGCGTACGCGGTGTAAACATAGAGACCCTTTCCGTATTCGGCGATCACTTCCCCGCCCTTCAAATCAGGTTCGCCCGGGTCGTGACATGCCATCAATGGTTTGAAATGCGGATCCCAGTCGCTTAGAAAGTAGGCGCCGCGTTCCTGAACCCAGCCATCGAAGTCGCGTTGTGTGATCTTGTTTGGAAAGTTGAAGCATGGATGATCGGGCTCAAGAATAGTCACCCTAGCGTTCTCATCGGTCACGCGAAACGGTCTTGCTTCTGGTCTCGGAAACGTCGGGAAGTCCCCGCTCACAAACTGCTGTTGAGTGTAGGCGAGAATCACAAGCTTTCTGCGCGAGTATTCAAGCAACTGCGAGTTGTATTGCGTCAGTTCCGGTTTCGAGCTCGAGTTGGAGCCGACTATGATGACATCAAGCTGAGAGAGATCGCCGCCGATGTCAGTCGCCGAAAGCGCTTTGGGATCGAGCCCGCCATTCTTCATCGACTGCATCAAAGAATCGCTGTCGCCCCCGACGTATCCCACTCGCGGCTTCGTTGCCGGCTTCGTGAGCGCGCCAGTTATATCAGCTTCGCTCAAGTACATTAGTCGCGGCTCGCGATCCTGGCGTCCTCTCTGCGGCGCTTGTCGTGAGTTCTCAGCTTCCTCACGTCCTATTCGATACGGCGCGAAACCACCCGTCTCGAAGTTACCTCTGCTGTATTGCACGATGTACGTGCCGCCGCGATTCACGTAATCCATCAACCTTGCGTTGTTCGCAATCACGTCCGGCCTCACCTCGTAGACGCGCACGCCTGCCACGATCGTGTCATACACGCTCAAGTCTCCAGATGCGAGCTCCTTCGAATCGATGGTCTTCACATCGACACCGATCCGCTTGAGCGCTGCGCCAAAGTCATCACCCGAGCCTTCGATGTAGCCAACCTTCAAACCCGGAGCTACCTTGACGTCGATCACATCACCTTCGGTTTTCGCTTCGTGATAGACGTATCGCGGCTCGATATGCGGATACGACACAATTTGATAACCGCTCAGGTACTGCTTGCCATCAATGCTCGCGACCGCCGAGATCGGCCGCCTTGTCTCGGCGCTTCCGGCGGGCGCCTTCACCATAAATGTGAACGAGGCTCGTTCGCCTTCCCGCTTAAGCTCAAAGTTCGAGTTCGCCGGCGTAGCCTGCCAGTCGTTCGGCTTCTGAAGCGACACAGAACCGCGAACGCCGCCCTTCTGATTGTTGGTCACAGAAACGCTGACTTCGCGCTCGACGGCAGTCGCAGATTTCGGATAGACAAGTATTTCAGGTGAAATGTTGACCGACACGGCGGGGGCAACTTTCAACTCGTGACGCATCTCACCAAGGGCTCGGTCGGCATATCGATACTCGACTGGTTGCTCGCACTTAAAATACTCGCCCCCGATGCTAAGCCCGACGTTGGCCGAAAGAGGAGCGGGTGCATTCGGATCGATCCCGGTCGCGCGCCACTTGCTGTAGTCGAGCGCCGGCTCCGGGTCAAACATATCGCCCTTGCGGGGTTTGTGAAGCCAGTAAGGGCCGCTGGGTCTTGCATCGGCAGGAACAGTCACCTCGTATTCGGACTGGACCAGCATTCTTCCTTCGAACTGGGTGATCTTTTCTTTGCCTTTCAGAACCAGCTTCCAGCCGGCTTGCGACGCCCCCAGGCCGAATTCCTGGAGTTTCGCATCCGCATCCGCGAATGCGTTGAGGCTAACGTTGAAAGTCTGGCCAGGCGTTACTACTTCATCGTCCGCCAGGCAATCGACAACCACGCCGGCTGATAGCGCTAGCGCGTTTTCGAAGTCGGTTTCTTTTTGGGCAAGAAGCAAATCAGTTTCGGCCCGCTCCGCTTCGCTGACGCCCATCAAAGCGCTCGCTCTGAGCTTCTCGCGGACAGCTCTGAGTTTCTGAAGGCCGCTCGCGATAATGGGGGCTACAAGGTTCGGTTGAAGCGGATTGTACTTATCCTTTACTGCGGTCGCTGCTGACTGGACACCATCGAGATCGGCTCGTAACGACTCTCCGGCTTTACCGGCATACGCGGCGATTCCCGAAATTGACGTGTCGATGTCCTCAAAGATATCCCTCTCATTTTTGATAGGCCCAAGTTTCGAATCGATCAATCGAAGGCGCGAAAACCGTGGCCCGCGAGCTTCGATCGTGCCCTGATCCTGGGAGCGATGCTGGCTGCGCCCGCGCGCCGCGATCTCGTAGTAGCTGCAACCAAGCAGCGGATCGAACTCACCGGTGTTGAGCGACACCGTTGAAAGCGAGGGCAGGAACTCCCGCGGACTCGCAGCGCCGTCAAAGGAACGAACGTACAGCTTCTTTGCTTGCCAGGCTCGCAACCCCTCCCTGATCTGTTCCGGAAAACGCGACGCGTCACCGGCTGCCCTGTAGGCCTCCTGCGTCAACAATCCCGCAGCCTGATGATGCCCGTGCCCGTCATTGGGACTTCCGCTCCATGCCGAGACGATCACCAGCGGGCGGAAGGTTCGAATGGCTCGCACTATATCCGCCAGCACCGCTTCTCGATCCCATTTCTCCAGAGTCTCCGTGCGCGATTTACTGAAACCGAAGTCGAACGCTCGTGAAAAGAATTGCTGCGCTCCGTCGAGTCTTCGCGCAGCAAGCAGTTCCTCGGTTCGAATCGCTCCCAGCGCTTCGTAGAGTTCGGGTCCGATCAGGTTCTGACCGCCATCTCCTCTGGTGAGCGAGAGGTACGCCGTCCGCGCCTGCCTGCCTCGCGCGAGATAGGCCAGCAGTCCGCTGTCCTCATCATCCGGATGAGCGCCGGTGTGAAGTACGCTTGCGACGACCCCTAGCCGTTTGATCGCCTGGCCGAGGGCCATCGCGCCACGGTCTTCGGCCGGCCGGTTGTCCGCCAGTGATCGAAACGTCAGCGGCGCCGCTGGCCAAACAATAATTAGCAAAACTAAAAGTGCTGATGAGACTGCTCTCCGAGCTGAGTAAGGAATCACTCTGTGCCTCCGATGATGAAGGAATTCCACTGACGCGAGGTCCGGCAAACTTCAGTTTGTCGCCTCGCGTGCCCGTCTCGACAAACTGAAGTTTGTCGGACTGGCGAGCGCAGGCTAGATCGTAAGATAGGAAGGCGAGAGAGGCAACAGGCTACGGCATTGATACCGGCCGTGTACGTCTGATCTGCAAAGCGGCGTCGATGATGCGTTCGGCGGCATCACGCTTCGAGAGAAGTGGCAATTCAGTAACACCTTCATTTGAGACCAGCACGATGCGATTGGTGTCTACGTCGAATCCCGCGTCTGATGAAGAAACGTCGTTGGCGACAATCAGGTCCGCGTGCTTTTCGGCAAGCTTCTTTTTTGCGTTTGCAATGACGCTTTCCGTTTCAGCCGCAAACCCCACAACAATACGTGAGCCTTTGTGGTCAGTCACCGAAGCAAGGATGTCTTCAGTTCGTTCGAGATCGAGCGTCATCGCTCTTCCATTCTTTTTCATCTTCTGATGACGAACATCCTTCGGCCGATAGTCCGCTACCGCCGCCGCCATCACAATCATAGTTGATGCTTCCAGATTATCCTTTACCGCGTCGAACATCTCAGCCGCGGAACGAACGGAAATCGTGTGAATGCCTGTTGGCGGCGCAATCGAAACCGGTCCGGTAATCAGCGTGACGATGGCGCCTCGAGCGAGCGCCGCTTCAGCGACCGCAAAACCCATTTTGCCCGACGATCGATTGCTCAAGAAACGGACAGGATCTATCGCCTCCTGAGTTGGTCCGGCGGTGATCAGCACCCGTTCGCCTGACAATTCACCGGACCGAGCCTGGGACTCGCTTGGCGTGGTTGGCTCGTTCGCGAGACCGATAATCTCGCAGGCACGCCGCACGATCGCGTCAGGCTCCGCCAGCCGTCCGGCTCCAACAGTCTTACACGCGAGGTAGCCTTCTTCGGGATCGACGAAGTGAACACCGCGGTCGCGAAGCCGCCTGACGTTTTCCTGCGTCGCTGGATGGGACCACATCTCAACATTCATCGCGGGCGCGACCAGCACCGGACACGTCGAAGAAATATAGAGTGTAGAAAGAAAATCGTCGGCGATACCGTTTGCAAACTTAGCAAGCGTATTAGCCGTGGCGGGTGCTACCAGCAGGAGGTCGCTCGCCTGCGCAAGTTGTATGTGCTTGATCTCCGGGTCATCAGTCGGCGCAAACATTTCAATTATGACCGGGGATCCGGAAATCGCCTGGAACGTAAGCGGTCCTACAAACTGGGTTGCGTGCCGGGTCATCACAACCGTCACGCCGGCCCCGCGCTTCTGAAGCCCGCGCAGAACCTCGACCGACTTGTAAGCCGCGATACAACCCGTGACACCAAGCGCAATGCGCATGTTTTTCCTAAACGTTTCCCAGACCACGTACGGGCGTCCCTTCGTGGGCGCCACTCTTATTGGAAGGAGGGCGCCCACGGAGGGACGCCCGTACAGGTTTACTCTGCCTTGATCGGCTTGGCAATTCGTTGATACTGCACCAGGCCTCGCCGAACCTCTTCGATCGCGACGCGGGTAGTCTTCTTAGCCGGGCTGAAGATCCGCGGTTTCGCTCCTCGTTGAAGCTGCTTGCTGCGTTTGGCGGCAAGCAGAACCAGGCGGTACTTGCTGTCGATCTCGGTGGTCCAATTCACTTCTTCGTCTGATTCAGACATGGAAAGATGCTCCTCCGAAAGTAGTTATTATCGATTCGATACGATTCCTCTGGCGCTCCGGACGGTGGCGCTCCGCAATAATTATAGCCTCAAGTTGGGTGAGCGCGCGATCAAGATCGTCGTTGACAACGACGTAGTCGAACCGCTCGTAGAGCTGCACTTCAATTCCCGCGTTGCACAGCCTGCGCTCGACGTCGGCGGCCTCATTCAGGTTCCTGGCTCTAAGACGAGCCTCGAGTATTTCGCGTGAAGGCGGCAGGATGAAAATCGAAATAGCACCGGGAATCCGCCGGCGCACCTGCTCCGCCCCCTGGACGTCTATGTCAAGCATCACGTCAAATCCGCCGGCCAGCATTTCTTCGACCAATCGCTCGTGACTGCCATAGAGATGGCCGTGCACTTCGGCGCATTCGAGGAACTCACGGCGCTCGCGCATCGATTCAAATTCGCCTTCACTAACAAAATGATAATCGACGCCGTGTTGCTCTGCGCCTCGAGGCTCACGAGTGGTGTAAGAGATCGAGAACCTCAAGTTATCAACTCGCTTCAAGAGCCGCTCGGCAAGCGAAGACTTTCCCGCACCGGAGGGCGCAGACACGACGATCAAAGTGCCTCGCTCCATATTAACGAGGCGAGCGGGCGTCGCGGTCTCCGATTGGGAGCTTGCCGTTTTCGGGCTCTCACTCGACATTCTGACCCTGTTCCCTGAGCTTCTCGACTTCAGTCTTTATTACGATCGCAGCATCGGCGATTGCCAGATCATTGGACTTCGACAGGATGGTGTTTGCTTCGCGATTCATCTCCTGCAGGATGAAATCCAGGCGCTTGCCGGCCTCATCGGTGCTGCGAATCAAGTCACGCAACTGAATAATATGGCTTTTGAGCCGCGCTATCTCCTCGCTGATGTCCGAGCGGTCGGCCAACATCACCGCTTCCTGCGCGATTCGCGTTTCATCCACCTGCGCCCCGGCGGCAATTTCCTGAAGCCGCTTCATTAGTTTTTCTCGATAAACTGTCGGGAGGCGCGCAGCCTCATTCTCAATCGCCGGCATCTGTCGCTCAATATTTTCGAGTCTCGAATTCAGCTCGGCGCCAAGCTCCTGGCCTTCTACCACTCGCATCTCGGTCAGCGACGTAAGCGCTTGCGACACGGCGGCAACGGTTCCCGAAACGAGGTTTTCATCGAGCGCACCAGAATTTTGAGAAATCTGCATAGCGCCCGATAGCTTCGCAATCAACTCCAGCGACGGGTCGCCTTCAAGCGCGAACTCTCGTTTCAACTCGGACAGCGCAGATAAGTATCCGGAAACCAGCGGACGGTTGATTTCAAAGGTGGCAGGCTTCAACTGCTCAACTGAAACCGTCAGGTCGACTCGACCGCGTTTGACCGCCGCCTGAACCTGCTTCTTCAGAGTCACCTCGAGGCTGGCCAACTCCTGCGGCAGCCGGGTATGTACATCGATCGCGCGATTGTTCACCGAACGAATTTCGACGCGCACTCGAAAGTCATCGCCCTCTGCGCTTCCCTGCCCAAATCCGGTCATGCTTTTAATCATAAAGGTCAGTCCGTAGTCCGTAGTCCGTTGTCAGTAGTCCTTAGTTCGTAGTAGTTGTAACAAGAACTACGAACTACGGGCTACTGACTACGGACTCTTCACAGTCGTTCCTTCTTCGCCTATCAAATCGTCAGAAAACTGCAACTCATAAAGATCGCGATAGATTCCACCGCGCAACATCAACTGATCGTGAGTCCCCGAATCGACCACCCGGCCTCGATCCAGCACTACGATCTTGTCAGCGCGATGAATGGTTGTGAGCCGGTGCGCGATCACGATAGTAGTTCGGTCCTGCATCAGATTCCCCAGCGCCCGCTGAACCAACCGTTCGCTTTGGGTGTCCAGCGCGGAGGTCGCTTCGTCGAGCACCAGAATTGGGGCGTCCTTCAAGATGGCGCGGGCTATTGCGAGCCGCTGCCGTTCCCCTCCGGAAAGCTTAACGCCCCGCTCACCAATTAATGTATCATACCCGCCGCGCTCAACAATAAAATCGTGCGCATATGCGGCCTGAGCTGCCGCCTCGATCTTCGCCCGATCAAACCCTGCGCCGTCATAAGCCCCATAAGCTATGTTGTTGATGATCGAGTCGTTGAACAAGATCACTTCTTGCGTCACGAGCGCAATCTGCGAGCGAAGGCTTGCGAGCTTACCGTCTCGTATATCGGTGCCATCGATCAATATCCGGCCAATCGTCGGATCATAAAACCTCATCAGCAGATTCGTCAGCGTAGACTTGCCCGCGCCGGACAAGCCAACCAACGCGACAACTTCTCCGCGCTGCACTTCGAGGTTCACGGTCTTCAGTATCCAGTCATTCGAATCCTCATACTTGAACGAGAGGTCGAGAAACTGAATCCGGTCCGCAAGCGGCGCGAGCGCGATCGCCGCGGGCCGATCGGTCTTCTCCGTATGCGTATCCAACAGAGTGTATATCCGCGACGTCGCCGCGAATGACTGCTGAAAATAATTCTGAATGCGCGAGAGCTTGCGTAATGGGTCGTACATTTGCAACATCGCGACGATGTATGCAGCAAAGGTCCCGATGGTCATCTCGCCGGCGGCGATCACCTGCCGCGCGTAAAGCAGAAACCCTGCTGCTATCAACACCCCGAGCAGTTCGAGAATAGGCGAAGATAAGTATACGACTCGCGCGGCTCGCACTTGCGTGCGAGCCAGGTGAAGAAGCGACTGACGAAACTTGCGCTGCTCGAATTTCTCCATCCCGAACGCATTGACGATTCGATAACCCGAGATCGTTTCCTGAGCGATGTCGAGCATGTCCTCGGTTCCCAACTGCGTCGAGTGGGCAATTCGCCGCAAGCGCCTGCCAAACCTCACAGTAAGCGCGTAGATGAGAGGGCCAACGACGACGATCGCCAGCGTCAGCCGCCAATTCAGCACGAAGACTAAAGACAGCAAGGCGAGAAACGTCAGTCCTTCGCGCAACAGATCCGCAAGCAGGGTCGATACGGCGACTTGCACTTTCTCGGCATCGCTGACGATGTGCGAGGTCAGCGTGTTAGTCGGATGCGCGGTGAAGAATTCGCTCGATTGCTGAAGTATGTGATCATACAATCGCTGTCGCAGGTCAACGACCGCGCCGACTCCAATGCGCCACATCAAGACGTTGGAAAAATATTCGGATGAGCCTCGGATGGCGGTAAACACGACGAGCAGAGCCGCTATTAGTGGGAGGGCATTCGTGCCGGCCGGTAAGTAATGGCTTACGTCGATTCGCGCGGCCAGTCCGGCGCCGGCCACATTAGGATTTCCCGACAGGATATCAATGATGGACTTCAGCAAAGCGGTGCGGCCGGCCTCGAAAACGCCAACCATCGTCATTAGCGCAAAGGCCGCGGCGAACAGTCCGGCGTAAGGTCTCACGTTCTTAAGGAGTATGCGGAAGTCGTTCATTACAGCATGTCGGCGGAGGCTCGAGCTGGTTAAACGAATGATTATACGCGGGAGGTAGTCACCGTCAAGGTGGTCGGCTTCTCAGCATCCTCCGCGGGCTTTGCGGTCCTTTGCGCCTTTGCGTTGAGTATTCGGTATTGAAGGAGCAAGACCCAATACTCAACGCAAAGGCGCAAAGGACCGCAAAGCCCGCGGAGGCAACGCAGAATCCGAACACGACCGGCTTGCACGCATTTTTCTTTGCTGCTAGAAATTCTGTAGCTTGCTTTGGGCCGGCAGTTCCTTCAACGTTTCTAATCACGAGTGAGTCAAACGATGCGGTTGCCACGCGGCTTTGCTGACGACGTAAAGAATCAGGGCGACATTGTCCGGGTAGTGTCGGATTACGTCACGCTTAAGAAGCGCGGCTCAACATACGTGGCTTGCTGCCCGTTTCATTCGGAAAAGACTCCTTCGTTCAACGTTAATCCCAATCGAGGGCTCTTCCACTGCTTCGGTTGCGGCGCCGGCGGAAGCATCTTCGACTTTGTAATGCGAATTGAAGGCTGTGGCTTTCCCGAAGCCGTTCGCGTAGTGGCGGAAAAGAGCGGCATTCCCATTCCAGTGGTCGAAGAAACTGAAGACCACAAGAAAGTTGCACGCGAACGTGACAGCGTTTTGCGTCTGAACGAATGGGCTGCTGAATTCTTTGAGCTTCAGTTGAACCAATCCGAGGCCGGCGCGGCTGCACGCGAGTACGTTCGGTCGCGCGGGATTAAAGAAGAAACCTCCAAACTATTTCGCCTGGGTTACGCCCCCGATAGTTGGGACACCCTCGGCAATCACCTCAAGGACCAGGGCGCGACTATTGAAGAGATTCACGGCAGCGGGCTGATCGTACCAAAGGACTCCGGCGGCTTTTACGATCGCTTTCGCGGCCGCGTAATCTTCCCGATTACGGATGCTCAGGGACGCGTAATCGCTTTCGGGGGACGCGTGATGGGAGAAGGTGAGCCAAAGTACCTGAATTCTCCCGAGACGACGGTCTATACAAAAGGGCACAATCTGTTTGGACTCGCGCACTCCAAGAACGAGATTCGCAATCTGGGTTTCGCGATTCTGGTCGAAGGCTATCTTGATTACATCATTCCGTTTCAAGAAGGCGTTCACAATATCGTCGCGAGTCTCGGCACTGCTCTGACCGATGGCCAGGTGAGATTGCTGAGACGCTACATGGATCAGCCCCAGATCGTCGTCAACTTCGATCCCGACTCAGCCGGCCAGGCGGCAACGATGAGATCTATAGACGTGCTGCTAGCGGAAGGCTTCAAGGTGAACATCCTCGCGATGCCTACCAACCAGGACCCGGACGACTTCGTTCGCGCCCACGGCGTCGATCGGTTTCGCGAGTTGTTAAAGACCACCCAGCCTTATCTCGATTACATCATCGATACGTCAATCGCCGCCCACGACACGTCGAGACCGACGGGAAAAGTCGCTGCAATCAACGCGATACTGCCGCACCTCGCTCGTATGCGCGACAAGGTTGCACGGGCTGATTACGCCGGGCAACTGGCCGACCGGCTGAAGATTGACTCGCGAGTGGTGCGCGAAGAATTGAAGCGCACGGCCACCAATCGCCAGCATTCGTTGGACAAGTCGAGAGTGCGGGCCGCTGAAGAGATCACCCAGGGCGAGCGGCAGTTGCTGGAACTGATGCTCGCCAATGAGGAGGTCCGCCGCGCGATGATATCGACGCTGACCGAGGACGACTACCTGGAACTGGCTACTGGAGCCATTTTCGCGGCCGTCATTGAAGTTGACAGCCAGGCTCTCGATCCGCATCTCGAGAATCTGGCAGAGAGAGTTGAAGCTGAGACCGAGCGAGCCTTGCTGCCGGCCTTGTTGATGAGCGACCTGTCGTGGGCAGGCGGAGATGATTTCGAGACGTTGTTCAAGAAGGCAACCGAGGCGCTTTCATCGCTGCGGCGCCGAAGGCTCGAGCGAATGCTGGAAACGATTCAAATCGAAATAGGCCAGGCCGAACGCGACAGCGATATCGAGCGCGTGCTTGTCCTTTATCAGCAAAAGACAGACATTCAAAAACGTCGATTGGCTCTTTCAGCAGTGTAAACCAAATCACGTGCGCGCGTGTGATCATCCACACACAGCCCCAACGCATCGGGAAGAGACATGTCTTCGTTTCGTCGTTTCCTGATGTCTTGTGAGGGTGCGTTTGGGCGCAAGCTGTTAAGAAACTCTTACATTGCGTCACTCGAAAGAAAATGGGCGTAATTGAGTGCCTGGCATCTTGACAGAAATTTGCAATGAGGGTACGAATTCACAGTGGCCGTTGATACTTGTGTCCGTGACTGTCGCCCCCATCAGGAGACCGGAGCTTGTCCGAGAACAACGAGAAATATTCAGATGAATTAGTCAAGCTTCTCGAAGTTGGCAAAGAGAAGGACTATCTCACCTACGACGATATAAATAGACTCCTTCCTCCCGACATGAATTCCGCCGACGACATCGAGGCGATTCTTGATGTTATCGGTGCGGAAGGCATCTCGATCTCCGATTCCGACGAGAAGTTCATTGAAGCCGCCGCCGCCGCCGCTGCAATCGGATCCAACGGCGACGGCAAACTCGAGGATGCGCTTGACGAAGAGTTGGATGTCGATCTCACGCCGGGCACGCTGGATAAGACCAGCGACCCGGTGCGGCTTTACCTCCGAGAGATGGCCGTCGTTCCGCTGCTGACGCGAGACGGAGAGGTTTCAATAGCGCGACGAATCGAACGCGGACGGCATCGAGTGCTGAAAGCGATTTCCCGTTCCCCAATTTGCATCGAAGAGATTATTCAAGTCGCGGAGAAGCTGAAGCGAGGCGAGCTTCACATCCGTGAAATCGTCACGTTCAGCGAGCAGGAACCGGTCACCGAGGAACGGATAGCAGAGTATGAGCTTTCCACGCTTGAATCCATTGCCGAGGTCAAGAAGCACTACGCGCGAATGCTGAAGCTTTATGACCACTTGCTCGAAGAACCCAAGAAATCGCCCAAGCTGCCCAGGCAGCGGCGTAGGCTCGCGGTTGCGCGCGTCGAGTTAAGCCGCAAAGCGCGCGCTCTCGATCTGCTTTTGCAACAGCAGCCTCACTTCACAGCGCTGATCCGCAACAGCGTCATCGCTTCTCGCGAGGCGCGTACAGGCATAGAAAAAGCCCGCCGCGCACTCGAAAAGAAAAAGTGGAATGAAGATGAACGCGAGTTGCGGCGCAATCTTCGCGATGCCGAGCGGCTGTTGGCGGATATGGAAGTTCGCTGGCACTCAACCATCGTCGAGCTCGATCGATCGCTCGCGTTGATCAGCAGAGGTGAGTACGAGGCCAATGTCGCCAAGCAGGAGTTGATAGAAGCGAATCTCCGGCTGGTAGTCTCGATTGCAAAGAAGTACACGAATCGCGGTCTTCAGTTTTTGGACCTGATCCAGGAGGGCAACATCGGCCTGATGAAAGCGGTCGACAAGTTCGAGTGGCGTCGGGGCTACAAGTTTTCGACTTATGCAACGTGGTGGATTCGCCAGGCGATCACTCGCGCGATAGCCGACCAGGCTCGCACGATTAGAATCCCGGTGCATATGATCGAGACGATCAACAAGCTGATCCGCACTTCCCGCTCTCTGGTTCAGGAATTGGGCCGCGAGCCAAGCTCCGAAGAGATAGCCAGGAAGATGGATATCCCGGTTGCAAAAGTGCGCAAGGTTTTGAAGATCGCGCAGGAGCCCATCTCGCTCGAAACCCCGATAGGCGAAGAAGAAGACTCGCACCTGGGCGACTTCATCGAAGACAAGACAATCGCCAACCCGGCTGACTCAGTGATCACGTTGAATCTGCGCGAGATCACCGAAGAAGTTCTGAAGTCGCTCACCCCTCGTGAAGAAAAAGTAATCAAGATGCGCTTCGGTCTAGGGCCCAATGCAAGCGAACACACGCTTGAAGAAGTCGGGCAGCACTTCGCGGTGACTCGCGAACGAATTCGACAGATCGAAGCAAAGGCACTCAGGAAACTCAGGCACCCATCTCGGTCAAGAAAACTTAAAGCGTTTCTGGAATCAGCAGCGCGGCCCTAGATAGAAGTATTAGTAAGGAAAACAACCACACGTAGCCGACGGATTGTATGGTCGATTCGTCGAGGACGGGCTTGCGCACATTGGCAATGAGCAACGACTCAGGTGCCTGATCTTAACGTTAGACAATGACAAAGGAGAGTGACTTGTGAAGCTCAAATTCAGAGGGTGGAGCCGAGAGGTTTACCCGCACACTCACCATGTATTGCCGATCCAGGGTGGACAAAATCTCCGGTATCCCCTTGGCAAGTCTGGCGGTTCGTTGCGTTGGAACTCATCGTTATCAGCCAGCGGCCGCGTTAAGGGGTTGGGGCCTCAGCGGTAACTTCCTGGTTGAGTTTCAGTTTGAGGTCGGTGAACTCAAGAATTGGCTGGCGCTTTACGTTGCTGAGTTTCCTGAAGACGCAATTAGGGTTTTGGCGGAAATGCAAGCCGAAGCCTTTATTTTGCTAGCCAAGCTGAGACCAGACGCTAAGGAAAGTCCGTAGTTTGAATTGTAAGAAACTCGAGAGGTCGATTCAGTCGACCTCCCGATATTGCCACACCTTGGCAATCCGTCTGCTGCGGTACCCTATCAATATTAATTGGAAAGTCACGGCCATTCATGATTTCTCTTTATAGGTTGGTGTTCCCGATAGCCTTCGTCGACCAATAGAGAGAGAGAAGCATGTTACCGGCCCAGTTGGATTCCAAGCTCAGTCACTCGCACATTCCCGCGCTTGATGGTTTGCGCGCTGTAGCCGTCTTCCTCGTGATTGTCTCGCACTTTGGCTTCGAGATGGTGCCCGGAGCTCACGGCGTGATGATCTTCTTTGTGCTCAGCGGATTCCTAATCACGTGGCTTCTTCTGAAAGAGAACGACCGATACGGCACGATTTCGCTCTCGGCATTCTACAAGCGCCGCACTCTCCGAATATTTCCCGCCTTCTATGTTTACTGGCTGATCATGATTACGTTTCTTGTTGGAACCGGGAGATCGGTGTTGTGGCCTCACGCATGGAGCGCGCTGTTCTACACGAGCAATTATTATTCGGCGATCAACGGTGATCCAAACAACGGATTCAGTCACACATGGTCGCTGGCCATCGAAGAGCAATTCTACTTGTTATGGCCGTTTGTCTTCTTGATGCTGCGAGGCAATCTCAAGAGGATGACAGTCTTCCTCGCCGCGGTGATCGGAGCGGTTTGGATTCATCGCGCAATCCTCTGCTTCGGGTTTCATGTCGATCAGGCGTACATCTACGCAGCGTTCGATACGCGGCTGGATGAACTGATGGTCGGCTGTCTGGTGGCGGTCTTGCTTAAGAGACGCGCTCTCACCGGGCTCTGGCGAGCAGTCTCCGCAAATGCATTGCTGCCCTTCGCGACGCTTACGATTCTTGCCGCTTCGATTTACGGAGGGGAGCTTTACATCGTGCGGTATCGAGATGTATTCGGGTTTGCTATTGAGCCGTTGCTTGTCGCGATCCTTGTCGTTCAGATGATTAGCTTTAGCTCGACAGGCCTCTGGAAGTGGACTGAATGGGACGCGGTCAAGTTCCTGGGACGCATTTCATACTCGCTCTACCTGTATCAGCAACTCACGCTGCACGCCGTGAAAAAGGCTCTGGGAGCCTATCCTGAGGTACTCCAGTTGGCTGGCGCGGTTATGGTCACCATCATTCTTGCAACGGTCTCCTACTACTTGATCGAGCGGCCCTTTCTGAAACTCAAATCGCCATCTCCTCGGCTACCAAGGAAGCTTGTCTACGAGGCGGCGACACATTAGGGACGTGTAGGGGCGGCCCTCCGTGGCCGCCCCTCGTCGATTCCACACAGTCTCTACCTACAACGAGGGGCGGCCACGGAGGGCCGCCCCTACATGTCTTTTACGGTTGCAACGATGCTTAATCTATCGGACGGACTGGACCTTCCGTGCGGCCGAGCGTTTTGGATTCGCTTGGTAATTCCGCGTCGTCGGGGGCTGAATTAGTAGGTGCCGCACCGGAGCCAGTGTTTGAAGGCTTGTGTTGCGTGGTGGCTGCCGGTTCGACTGGCGCGCTTCCTTGCTTATAACGCGAGAGCATTTCTTCTACTCGAGCGCGGGCGCTCTCTGCTTCCAGCTCGCGATCGGCGTCCGCAACTCGGTTGTCGATCGACGTACCGCCTGCTCGAATCCGCCCGCGCATCTCTTCAAGAGTTGCCGCCGAATCAGTGCTGTCAAATGGGGATTGAAGCGACGAAAGATTCTCGCGCATCGCGGTGAGATGAGTCTCCATTGCAAGATCTTCGCCAGTGCGACGCCGATCTTCTCGCAAAGACCGGGCGCGCTCCGAGGCGGTGTTGGCTTCAGCGAGCTGCTGCTTGATGAGGTTGCGCTCCGCGTCCAGATTGAGAAGCTGGCGTCCGGCCTCCGTCGCCAATGCAAGATCGCCGCGTTCCCGGGCCATGCGTTCGCGCTCGGCTATTCCAAGAATCTTCAATTCGACCTCGGCCAATTCCTTCTCGAGGATTTTTGCGGAGGCTCGAGTCTGTATTTCAAGTTCGCTGAGGCGCGCGAGCTCACCACGAGTGACTTCGCGCGCCTCTCGATCGGGACTGCTGGCCCTCGAAATCAAATCATCGAGGTATGAGTTGATGAGTCTTTTCGTCCGCTGCCACATTTTGATCAGTAACGAATGAATTCGTTACTACTCGGCGGGCATCGCTTCGTAGTAACGAATTCATTCGTTTTGTGCTCCAATGCCTGTCGATGAGAGTAATCCTAGTTGTTGTTTGGGGGTTTACGCTCAAACGGAGGCGCGGTCTTTGGATCATCCTGCTGAATTGAACGAGGGGCCGCGCCAGTCTGTTGTGCAACCGGCAGGGTAACCGGCTTAACAAACTTCACGCGAAAGACCGCCCCGGGGTTCACTACAACTTCCCCTCCCTTGGTCAGCAGCAATCCAGCGAGCAACCCCCCTCCGAGCGCACCCGCTCCCGCGCCAAGTCCGCCGCCCGACAAAATCACAACGCCCGCGCCTGCCCCGCCGATCGCGCCGCCGCGTTCGACGTTGCGAGCTGTCGCGTCTCCGCGATGTCCGCCTTTAACTTTACCTTCGCTGTCGGCGTTGAGTTTTTCGTTCTTATCCCAGTCATCAACTGCTGTAACAACTACCGAGATAGCCTCGTCGCCCCAGGGCATTGCCAGCTTTTCAAAAGCAATTGCTATGCTGCCGCCCTTTTGGCCTCGTTTGGCCGCAGTAACCTGCGTCACGCGACCGACAAACTCGGTTCCGCGTGGCAGTACCACCTGACCGTTTACCGACAGGGGTTCGTCCAAAACCGCTGTCACCGGATCGCCCACCTCGCTCAACTTGGAGCTGAGTCGGGTCTGAAGGATTATTTTTGCTTTGGTTTCAGCTTCGATGGTTGCCTCGCGTGCGGCTTGTGAGCGCGCCGGCGTAGCGCCAAGCGCGAAAACTGCGCAAAGAGCAATAGCGCAAACTGACTTACTCATTGGGTACCTCCTGATCAAATGGAAGCGATCAACTTCGATGTTAGTTTAGAGCCCAGGCACGGTCAAGATGAAGCTGCGCCGCCGGGAGCGGCGTCAGCCAATCGTTTGACGAATTATCTCGGCGAGTTGGTTGGCTTGCTCGTTGATTTTTTCTTCGTCCTCTCCCTCGATCATCACGCGAGCCAAATTCTCGGTTCCCGAATAACGAAGCAGCAGCCGCCCTCGCCCCTCCAGGTCACGCTCCACGCGATCAGCTTCGGACTTGACCTGCGGGATCGTTTCGAAAGGCGGCTTGCTTCGAACGCGAACGTTCACCAAAACCTGCGGATATCGAGTCATTCGCGATGCAAGCTCTCCGAGTGAGCGTTCAGATTCCCGGATGGCTCGAAGCAATTCGATCGCAGTAATCAGTCCGTCTCCGGCGAACGATATATCCGGAAAAATAATGTGACCAGATTGCTCGCCGCCGAGTTTCGCGCCGCGCGCCAGGAGTTCTTCGAGAACATATCGGTCACCGACCGGCGCTCGCACCAACGTGATGCCTCTCTCGCCGAGTGCAAGCTCAAGGCCGATATTGCTCATTACAGTGGCGACCACTACATGACCAGCAAGCAAGCCTCGCCTGGTAAAATCATCGGCGAGAATGAACAGCGTTGCATCGCCGTCGACCAGCATTCCTTTAGCGTCGACGAACAGCGCGCGATCGGCGTCCCCATCGAACGCGATTCCCAGGTCGAGCCCTCGCTCAGCCACGGCGTTTCGCAGACCCTCGAGGTGAAGCGAACCGCAGCTCTCATTAATGTTTCGTCCATTCGGATCAGCAGAGATTACAGATACACTGGCGCCGAGGCGGTCAAACAGCGCCGGAGCGATCGCCGACGCGGCGCCATTCGCGCAATCTATGCCCAGTCTCAAGCCGTTCAAACTCAGCTCTCGCCCAACGTCGGTCGCCAGATAGTCGATGTAACCCTCCTGGTATTCCTTCTCGTTGCTCGCCTGGTCGCGCAGCCAACCACCCTCACCGCTTCCACACTCGATGACAAGGCCTGATTCGATATCCGCGGCGATCTCCAATTCTATTTCGCGCTCCCGAGCATCCGCGAGCTTCTTGCCCGTAGGCGCAAAGATTTTTATGCCGTTGTCCTGAAACGGATTGTGTGATGCCGATATCACAACGCCTGCATCGAAGGGTCTGGTTCGCGTTAAGTAAGCTACGCCCGGGGTCGTTAAGACACCGGCTGAGCGCACCGTCGCCCCGACCGCCAGCGCTCCGCAAGCGAACTCAAACTCGATCTGGGGACCCGACTCGCGCGTGTCGCGGCCAATCAATATCGCCGGCGGCCGGCCCAACTCGCGCATCATGTTTTGGGTCAGCGATCTCGCGATGATCGCAACCGTTCTTGAATCGAGGGGATATTGGTGGGCCACCCCTCGAATCCCATCGGTTCCGAAGAGTCTTTCTGTTGAGTGTTCAGGCATCAAACAAATGCTCCCGGTGAACCTGTATCGAAGGTTACAACTTGCTGATTAATGCCTAACCTTCGTTGCAAGTTGAGCAATCCTCGTTACAGCAATTATCTCACGCGCACCTTTTGGGGCTCGATCGAATGCACAACCACACCATCCGCAACCCCCGGCCGCAGAGTGACCTTGGGAGTGAACACGCGAGACCCGGGTTCATAATCGATCGCCGCGCTAAGGTCTCGGACGTCGATGGCATCCACTTTTGAACGCGGCCCATAGAGCGTAACTGAGACAAATGATGGCAGAGCCTTCGCGCGCAGAGGCGCTCCCACGAGCGTGATCGGTACCTTGTCGATGACCCTCTCCTTGCGGACCTCGCCGATGTTAACGATAAGCATCACCTTGCCGCCGCCATTCCCGCTTATGTTTACGCCAGGGTAGCCGATGTCTATTGCCACTTGTGCGGTGAAAGGCTCGGTGTTACCTGAAATTCGGACCGTCTCAGTCGAAGCCTGCGTAATCTCTCGCATCACACTCTCAGCACCGGCGACCTTCACTGTAGGGGGGACGATTTGCCAGTCGACTACCTGGAACCCTTGCGGGGGCTCTCCCTCGAACCTCGGGGTGATAGGCACTTCCTTTTCGACGACTCGCTCAACCGTAACGGTAATCCGTCGTGGCTCGACCCCCTTTACTTTGACGTTGGCGGGCAGCAGCCTCGGATCAACCTCGAGCTCTACCACGCGAATGCCAGGTTCGACGGCGGACGTATCGGCGATTACCGTCAACTGTCCCGCTCGAAGTGAATCGACGACATCGCGCGAGCCTTCGAGGTCTACTCGCGCAAAAAGTGGGGGATACTTCGATACAATCAGATTCGGAGTTTCCGGCAAGTGGAACACGATTGGTACGCCATTGAGAGATACTTCACTAACAGGGCGTGATGCAACGGAAAGCCATAATACGCCGGTGATTAGGAGTGCCAACACCTTTAAGCCGGTATTCTCAAGAAGGTAGTCCCTGGCATACAGCTTAAGGTCCCTCAAGTATTGATTCATCCAGCCCATTGATTGCTCACTTTATGAAGGTCTCGCTCACTTGTTCCCGCGGCGCATCATCCGTTGCTTCAGCTTTGCGGCGTGGCCGTGCAGGGAGAACGGCTTCGAGCAGACTTCGCTGAGGCTCGAGGGCCTCCCGAATCAGCTCGCGGAGCGAACTGCTATTTAGGTACCGTGTGATCTCGCCGTTCTGAACGAAAGAGATCACGCCAGTCTCTTCGCTGACAACAATCGCCGCGGCATCGGTGTCTTCAGTGACTCCGATCGCTGCGCGATGCCGCGTGCCCAGTTCTTTTGAGAGTTTGGGGTTCAGCGTAAGCGGAAGGAAGCAGCTTGCGCCTTCGATCTTGTAGTTGCGAATGATAACGGCGCCGTCGTGCAGCGGTGTGTGTGGATCAAAGACCGTCACTAACAGGTCGTACGACAACGCCGCTCTGAGCGAAACACCCGTATCAATGTAGTTCTGCAATCCGACGTTCCGCTCGAGCACAATCAGCGCGCCAATCTTTCGTGATGACAGCGTCATCGCGGCGAGGACTATGTCGTCGTAGGCCTCGCGGCTGCCCTTGGCGTGCGCGAAGCGGAAGGGTCCAACGTTTGATCCTACTCGCATCAACGCGGAACGTATTTCAGGAGCGAAGATCACCAGGATCGCGAAACCGAAATACAGAAGTGTGTTTCGCATCACGAACTGGAGCGTGTCGAGTCCCAGCACAACAGAAACCTGATAGAGCAAACCGACACCCAACAGCCCCACCGCCATCTGCACGGCTCGAGTACCGCGCACCAGCTTGAGCAAGCCGTAAATGATTGCCCAGACAACCACGAAGTCAATGAGGTCTGCGATTCGAAGTTGTTCGAGGAATCTCCAGAGTTCTGCGGAACGACTCATTTCGTTATCAAGGTTCCCCGTTTCACAATCAGGCGTTCACGTCCGCCAAGCTCCCATCAAGCTTGACTACAGCGGCCACTCGCATCTCCGTGCAAGACGCATCCTCGGAATCCTCCGCATTGCAGGTACGCGTGGATTCAACCAACTGCTCACTTGAGGCCTGACGATAGACGCTAATGCTATGGTATTCGCACGACTGCCCATAATCAAGCTGAACACCTCGCGAGCCGATTATCTGCGGGGAATTTTGCCGCGTCCGTGACCCACTCAGACGCCAATGCGAGTCTTTTGCGAACAGACGGTGAGTGAAGTCAGTACGAAGGATCCATCAAAGTGATCGAATCTTATTCTGGCTGATTAAGGCGAATATGCTGCTATGAGTCGCGATTTGAACCAACACCGAGATCGTAATAAGGCTGAAGATGTGTGCGCGCACGAATGCGTCGAAGCTCTGGCACTAAGCTTGCTCTTATGATTGGCGTTACTTTCGATTCGGTGATCAATCATGACAGTGAAGCTAGTAAAACGAACAGAAGCGGTAGAGGACAGGGTCAAACAAGATCAGCCGCCTACGCCGCGCCAACTGGTGCAAACCGCGCAAAGTTGGGTTGCCGAGTTCAAGGCGCGAAAGGCAATCGCCCGGCCATCGCTTGACGGGCTGATGAAACACGCTTAGGACCGGTGTGTGTCACTTACTTGCGGCTGCGCCTGTAATTTCAAGCCGGTTTCCGAAAGGCCACTCTCGACGCAGCCACGATCTCAACAAATAGATCGCGAGTCCTGCGACAAACAAGATTACAGCGTATCTGACTTCCTTCTGAAAGTTCGGTCTCGATATCAGCACATATACGAACCCCGCAAAAGCGAGCAGGGCGGGAAGCGGATAAAGCCACATCCGAAACGGTCTGTCCATATCCGGTTTGCGGATTCGCAGGACGATCACCCCGATAGTCTGAGCCAGGAATTGCACCATAATCCGTATCACTACCAACGCGGCAATCACGTCAACCAGCTTGAAAAAACAAAACACTACCGCCACCGAACCAAGCACAAGAAGCGACACGTGGGGAAAGCGATGCTTAGTGTGAACGCGGGAGAACACTTTGAAGTAATTGCCGTCACGCGCCGCGGCGTAAGGCACGCGCGAATATCCAAGCAGCAGGGAGAACACCGAAGCGAATGCCGTCCATATCACCAGCAAACTCGCCACGATTGCCGCGCGACGCCCGTAAAGCTGCTCCATGAACTCCGCGATCGGCTTCTTTGAGACCGCCAGCTTCTGCCACGGCATAACGCCGAGAATGCTGATATTCATCACAATGTAAATAGCCGAAACGGCGACGATCGAATAGATGATTGCTCGCGGAATCGTCCGCCCGGGGTTCTTAACCTCGCCGCCGAAAAAGCAAACGTTGTAATAGCCCCAGTAGTCATAGACGGCGATGAGCATCGCGGAACCGAGCCCCATGAAAAAGGCCGGCGACAACTTGAACGCATCCGGTGGAAAGCTGAATGCCAGGTTGCTATCGAAGTGAGTCACGCCCGAAAAGACCACCCAGCCCACGGTTGCAATCACTCCAACCCAGAGGAATTCTGACAGTCGCCCGATGACTGTAATCTTGCGGTACAACAACACCACAGCAGAAACGCACGCGCCTACCGCTACAAGCGCCGCTGCCGGCGCTATTTGTTTCACGTCAAATGAGCCGAGCCAACCGAGGCCAAAGTGGAAGTCCCTCGCTTCTTCAAGCCTGGGCCAGATGTAGCCCGCATATTGCGAGAGGCCAATGCAACCGGACGCAATTGAAAGCGGCGCGCTAAACGTGAGTTGCCAGATGAAAAGAAACGACATCATCCGGCCGAGCTTCTGCGGATTGTAGATCTCCTTCAGGAATCCGTAAGGCCCGCCTGAGTTTGGCATGGCCGCTCCCAATTCGGCCCACACGAGTCCATCGCACATAACAAGCACAGCGCCGAATATCCAACCAAGCATCGCTTGCGGGCCGTTCATCGCCGATATGATCGCCGGGATGGTGATGAACGGGCCCACGCCGATCATGTCGATCATGTTCAGCGTCGTGGCGCTTGCGAGTCCAACTCCCCGAATCAGTCGAGGGTCATTGCCTTCCGGGCCTTCACTGATTGTCATGCGATTGGTGTCTTCAGCCACAATGTCCGGCATCTTGATTCCCTTTTGATCGGAGAATAGCTCACGAGCCCGCGCTTCATTGACGGCGCCGGGCTAGCAGGGCAGTTATTGGCTGAGAGAGTTTAGACCAAAAGATGCGAAAGCGAAAAACGGATTTGCGCCGCGACTATTGACTCACACGACGCCGTGGGTTTGGCGGTTCACGCGGACCTTGCTGAATTGGGACGGTGCCCGGCGGCAGAACCTTCGGGATGTACAGGAAAATCCACTCCTCGTAGTTGCTTAAACCAAAGTACGCATTCATCGACGGGCCCTTCTTTTTCGGGGCTACGCCTACGATTGGAGCGTTGCTGTGTCCTGGCGATTCGGTGTCGAACAGATGCGCTAGCGGGTCATTATCATCATCGTCGTCATCATCATCGTCGTCGCTAGTGGCCGGCCGCCGCGGCGCGGTCACTTCGGAGCCTCCGGGGTTCGCCGGAGTAGTTGGATTCTGACCAGTACCTTGAGTAGCGCTACCCGTCGGATTTGTAAGCGACGAACCGGAATTCTTGAAGACGCTTGTCCTGGGTGGGCCCGCTATCAATAGATACTGGTTTGGAATTTGACTCAGCGTTTCAGCCGCCCATGCTTGCAGGAACTTCATGATCCTGGGGTCACGAGCTCTGACCGGTTCCCACTCCGTGTTGCTCATTGGGTCGATCATCGCAGATGGCCTTACGAACTTTATTTCTCTTACGCCGATGCTGACGCCGTCGCGCAACTTCGCGAGATCCGTAAGGTAAGGCAAAGGCGTCGGCGGCATCAGGATGTTCAACGGCACCAACCGTCCGCGGCCGTAGTAACGAGCGATGCCCTCTGCCATCTGCTGGCCTCGATACATCATCTCCGCTTCCTTATCACGCTGCACTTCTTTTTGAATGTTCGGAATGATCGCGGAAGTGAGGAATATGCTCATAACGCCCAGCGCCATCAGCAGACCAATCAACGCCCAGCCGTTTTCGCTGGACCGCTCATGAAGCCGTTGTTCGTTGCGGCCAATTCGACGTTGCTCCGATCTAAACATCGCTTCCACCCTGACTGATGCCGGTGTCATCTTACCTTGTCCTGAAGAGGCAAGCGTCTCTTAATGTCATACTGAGTCTGTGTGATCTCGACGCTGTCGGCCAATATTGCATCCACCCGCCACACACCCATCACCGTGTCGCCAACCTTTGCGCGCTTGATCTCTTTGGTCGCATTGAGCTCAAACACAGCATAGTTTGCCTGCGGTTGATTCAGAGGACCGAGTCTTCCCTTGTAAATGAATCCCGGCTCCGGCGCCGCCTGAACGACAAGCGCTAACGCGTTCGAGTTTTCGGCGGGATTACTCTGAGATTTCACATCAATGTTGATATTCTGTTGAGATGCGTAGTCGGCGGCGGTCATCTCGACGGATAGCTGCGTCTCGCTGACGTGCTTGGTTGGACGCGGTCCGCCGTTGAAAAAGACTTGTGCGTCGGCGGGAATTTTGTTGCCGCTCACAATTACAGTGACCGGGCGCGGAGTGCCTGCCACAAGCGACTGAGGCTGCACCGCCGTAAGCTGGATGGGAGGTGGCGGCGGCGGCGGCGGCGGCGGCTTCGGTATCTCGACGTAGAAAGCAAAAATGTTGCCGCGGCTGCCCACCTCGCTCTTGCCGCCGGCATTTGACACGAACTTGAGCGGTGTCAAATCCGAAAGCATCGCCTGCACCAGAGCTTCTTGCTCCGCTGCAGCACCAGTTGGCTTCTTTTGAACAACCGATGGCGCCGATGCGGTCGGCGGCAGAGTGGCGCCGCCATTGGAACTTCCAGCTTGAGGGTTCACCTTGGGCCGCGGCGACGGTCCGGTCAAGAAAATCTCATACACAAACACTACAACGAGAACGACGCCCAGCACTGCGAGCGCGATACGTTTGACCTTTTCTGAAGATCTTCCCCGTTGAGCCATGACTACTACTCCGAACAAAAGAACAAACTGAAGTCATCCTTACATCGGTTGAAAATATGCCACCATCTCGATTGTAAGCATGATCCCGGTAACTCCCTCTCCTCGCCCGCGCCTGCTGCCGGTTCTGGCTTCCTGATTAGTAAGCGTGATCGAATCGATTACCAGAAATTGTTTCTCGCGCTCAAGATCGTTGATGAACGCTCGGACTTGCGCGTACTGCCCGAACACCGTAAATCGAAAGCTCACGCTTGGAAATGCGGTGAGAATCTCGTCAGCTTTCTTACGTATCGTCGGACCCTTTTTGTCAGACTTACCAGACTTATCGCCGCCAGCGCCGGATTCGCCGATACTTGCGCCCATATCGATTCCGCTGGTAAGCGTAACGGTATCTTTTTTCGCGAGAGCGTTGATTTGTTTTATGAGATCGATGCGCCCGGTCGAAAACGGTTTGAGATGTCCGCTCTTGAAGGTCTCAAGACTCTCGACTGCATCTTTCGCCAGATCCGAGGGCGTAGCTTGATCGGCGCCGGGCGGCGTGGCGTTGTCGAGGATGCTTTTCTGCTGAAGTGCAAATTCTGCCTCCAAAGCGTGCAGCCGATTCTGCTGAGGCTTAACTGATGTGAAATAATAAAACACGACCCACAAAAGAAGCGCGACACCCACGAGAGCGGCGATAACCTCGGCAGCGGACAAGCCAAAGGGAATCCTGGCTGGCCTGACCGCGAGGGCCTCGGAGCGAACGACTCTATCGCGTACTTGTGTGCTCACTGCGAATTACCTCTACGTGGCCTGTAGGTGAGATTGAGCGTAAATGGCGTCTCACCATTCTCAGTAGTCGCCTCCTGGCCGGTCTCACCCACTTCAAAAAGGCCTCCCGACTTCTCGAGACTGACCATCATCTCTGTCATCTCGGTCGCAGTCGTTCCAATCGCCTTCACCTGAACTCGCGCCATTGCCTCGTCCGGGGTGTTGGCACTCTCCTCCACTTTGATGCTTACGATTCTCGTATTCTTGGGGACATACTCTTCGATGTCGCTGAGCATTCTGTTCCAGGAAAAAACCTTGCGCTGAATCAACTGGCGCGCGGCAGCGAGTTCGATGGCCTGCGGCTCGGTCACGACGACCTTGACCTGCTGCTTCTTTCGCCGCTCCATCTCGTCTGTAGCCTCCTTCACAAGTTGCTTTTGTGAATCAATGCGACGCTTCAAGTCGTCCGCTCTGACGATCGCGCTTCCCTTTTCATTCGCGAACCATAACACCAGCCACAGGCTGGTGAAGTAGACCACAACCAGCGCGATCCAAAACAGACGGTGATTTGTAAAAGGCCGCGTAGAGAGGTTTAGTTTCGTTCGCATTCCACTCAAGAATACCCGACAACCGAGTTCGTTTGCCAGCTTTCACAACCGCTTCATTGCGGATTCACGTGTCAGTGCTCGCCATGTCCAAGGCGTCAGGGGCTGCTAACTTCAAGCTATTACGGGCAACTCCTGCCGGTGGCAAACGCATCTGGTCGAGAGAAGTTCCAGTTGTTGGCGACAGTCGGTGAGCGCTGTTTCGATTCCGTTCGCACGGGACAGTGTCCGGGAGAGGAGATAATGAAAACCTGCCAGGTTTGTGCTCTCGAGTTAGAAGACAGTTACATGTTTTGCCCGGAAGATGGTTCAAGCCTGACCCCGGTGGACGCCTCTTCCGCCGGATTCGCCGGGACGCAGAGCATCGCGGACTCAACTAACGTTGTATTGTACTGCCCGGCTTGCGGAGCTGAATATCCCTTGACGTTTTCCTCGTGTCCCGTGCACGGCGTTCCGCTAACGAAGCAACGTATTCAGAGCGAAATCAAACAACCCGCAACCGAAATGCCGACGGCCCAGGTCAACACTGAAACCATCGCTCTCAATCGGCCGCCGTTCATCACTCTCCATAAGAATACTCCAACCCATAGTTTCGACCGCGAACTTGAAAGTAACATCGTCACAGTTTCCCAAAGTGCTGCGATTAAAGACCCCATTGAGCAACGTGAGAGCGTTGTTGATGCTTCTACTTCGCCACGCTCTGGTATCCGGCCTCCGGCGTTTTCAAGTGAAGCCCGCGAAGCTGACCAGACAGGCTTTAGGATCGCGGCTATCGCGACGATGATCGCGCTTGCTGTCTTCGGGCTTGTGGGTCTCTACGCGCTGGTATCCAACTTGTCTCGGCGTCCGTCGCCGCCTACGCGTCAAGCCAGTCAAAGCGAAAGTGCGCAGGAGGTACCGTTCGTTGTCATTCCAGAGGCAGCCCAGGATCTTAAGGAAGAACAACCAGCAGCTCCAGCGACTGAAAAGACGCCTGAGCCTCCGCCTGCAAGGCGAGTCGACGAGCCGGAACGCAAGGTAACGCTTTCGTCATCAAACTTGATACGCACCCGAACGGCTCCCGAAGCACAATCGATTCAGCGAATGCCCTCGGAAGCAAAAAGTGTCTCGACCGCAGCCACGCAAGCTTCCGACCTACCCGCCCCATTGTCATCTCACACGAGCTCCCGCGAGTTTGACTCGAGACTCGTTCGCGCCCGTTCGAGTCGAACTTCAGCGGGGTACCGCTACGATCTGACGTTCAATATGCAGGAACAACTCGGACACTCAACTCAATGGCAGAGAGTGTTGATTACAACACGATCCGCCAGCGGAGCCAGTCACACACAGGCGATACCATTCGTGCACCGCTTAGGCGCGACCGGCGCGCTGACATTTACAATCAGCGTCGAGTTGACCGGTCGCTCAGAAGCGGATTGGCGCGGGCGAATAAACTGCACCACGCTCGGATGGGACAATACGGGCGCGCCGCTTCAGGCTACCTTCGCTGCGAATGTAACGCCGTGAAATAACGGCTTTTTGAGTTCACTCTGTCATTGCCCACCCCTAACCGGATCGAATCGAATTGCTGATTGTGTTAGACTCGGCGGGCATCCGAACGATCAACTCACAACCCGGAACTATCGTCGCGTGGAGCCGAAGATGAGTTCGCCAACGAGGATCACCGCAGTCGCGTTCGCTATGATCGTTGCAGCCGTAACCTCCGCTCAGACCCCCGAGCCGGCGGTTCCACCCCACATTCAAATACTGAGTCAGAAGTGGTCGAAGATCGCGATTGTTCAGGACTCGGATGAGCCGGACTACAACGTGATACCGGCGCCTTCGCGCTCCCCGGCGCCAAACCAACCTCGAACCTTAAAGGGCACCCGATACTTGTATGAGGCGAAGGTTAAGAACATCGGCGACCGGATCATTCGAGCGATGAGGTGGGATTATGTGTTCCTTGATCCCAGTACGCAGGAGGAAGTAGACCGCCGCCGCTTCTATAGCACGGTAACAATTCATCCGAACCACGAGAAGACGCTCGAGGGCTATACCCGCTCTGCTCCTATGTCGATGGTATCCGCGCAGATCTCCGCGCCGGCGCTACGAAATGAACGCGTTGTCATCGAGTGCATTACCCTGTCGGATGGCTCAACCTGGCGACTACCCTCCTTCAAAGGAAGCTGTAGTCCGGTTAAGTCATCGAGGCCCTCGACGCGTTAATTGTGTTCGAGAATGCTGAACGTATTTTCTCGCTGGCTTAAGTAACGTAACCGATGAGGCAGATCGCTGCGTTTATTCTGATTGTGATCTCAGGGCTCACAGTGCCTTCGCGAGGTGCATCTTCACACGCCGGCGAGCTGGCTTTCGTCAGGTCGCACATTACGATCCTCTCGACCACTGATCTTCACGGCAACATATACCCAATCGACTACAACACAAACCAACCCGACGCGCGCGGACTCGCGCGAGTTGCCACGGTCGTCAAGCAAATCCGCGGAGACGAGCCGGACCTGCTGTTGCTCGATTCCGGAGACACGATTCAAGGCACACCGCTCACCTTCTATCATGCAAAGGTGAATAACAAACCTGCAGATCCGATGATGGCGGTGATGAGCGCGATGGGTTACGACGCGATGGCTGTCGGAAACCACGAATACGAGTTCGGTTGGGATGTGCTGAACAAGGCGCGCTCCGAAGCCAGGTTTCCATGGCTCTCGGCGAATACCTATAAGAAAGGAACTGATGAGACTTACTTCAAGCCGTTCATCATCAAGCAGGTCAACGGAGTTAGCATCGGCATTCTTGGGCTTACGACGCCGGGCATGCCCAGCCTCGATGATCCCGAGAAATACTATTCGAAGATCGAAGTGCGAGAACCGGTCAGCGAAGCGAAGAAGTGGGTCGCGCTGCTTCGCGACAAAGAACATGTGGACGTCGTGATCATTGCCATGCACCTGGGCATGGAGGCCGATCTGCTAACAGGCGAGAAAAACCCAGGACAAATGCCAAACGAAAACGCGGCGATTGCGATAGCCGGGCAAGTTCCAGGAGTCGACGTGATTCTGATGGGTCACACGCATCGTGAGGTGCCTTCGCTGTACATCAACGGAGTCCTGCTCGCGCAAGCGGAAAAATGGGGTCACGTTGTCGCTCGCGCAGACGTCTATCTCGAAAAGCCTGGCTCATCGGGACGCTGGCAGATCGTAGCGAAATCCGCTCGAACGATTCCAGTCGGAGATAAGGTCGAAGCCGATCCTGAAGTCATTCGAATAGCCGAGCCTTATCATCGCGAAACGCAAGCGTGGCTTGGCCGGGTGATCGGCGAGTCGTCTGTCGAGATGCATGCCGGAGAAGAACGATTCCGAGACACGGCAATTCTCGATTTGGTTCAGCGCGTGCAGTTGGAAGCCGGCCACGCGGATGTCTCGATGAGTATGAGCCTGAACGCAAAGGCTCACATACCGAAGGGCCCGGTGAGCATTCGGGACATCATTGGATTGTACGAGTACGAAGCCGCGCCGATCGTCGTTGAAGTGACCGGCAAGCAATTGAAAGACGCGCTCGAGCATTCGGCTCGGCACTTCGGGCCTTACAAACCAAACACACCGATCAACGACTTGATAGACGCGCGATTTCCGCCTTACACCTACGACGTCGCCGAAGGCATCGCTTATGAGTTGGACATATCGAAACCGATCGGCGAGCGCATTCAGAACATGAGCTTTCGAGGGAATGCGATTGAGCCCAATCAAAAGCTTCGCCTCGCAACGATTACTTTTCGAGTCAACGGCGGCGCGGAATACACGATGTTCAAGGACGCGCGGGTGATCTCACGTTCGAGCAAAGAGCTTCGCGAGTTGATCATCGAGTGGGTGAAGCGTAACGGTCACGTCCCGACGACGGCAACGAACAACTGGCGACTGCTGCCTGATGCCCCACGCTAGTGGAGAGATACGCAGGCGCGAGCGACTCTGTTCTTCTTTCTAAGCCGTTCAATCCGTTAGAATGCAGCGGGAGGTCACGGAATGGAAGAGCCTTGTGAGACAGGAGATTCCGAAGGTGGGGAAGCAACGCAAACGGTTCGCACCTGCATTACCGAGATCGATCGGATCAGGGAGAAAATGATGTCTGATCAGGATGAGATCGATCGTCTCAAGCTCGAAACGCGAGAAATTCTAGTGCGACTGAAGGCAAGGTAGGTCACCTTACAATCCCAGCCACCGCCGCAAGGCGTCACTCACGTTTCCCAAGTCAGAGTCAGATATCTTGCCAAGGCTTTGGGCAACGAGAGTCTGATCGACGGTGTAAATCCCTCGCTTAACTGCCGTCTCTACGTTCAGGCCCGCTTTGCTCCAGTCCGCCAAAACAAACTCGCCGGCCAGAAGCGATGTAGTCCTACTAGTCAGGGGAAGAATGAAAACGTCTTTAGAGCTATGAGGCGCACTCACAATCACGGCGGGTCTAACCTTTGAACCGGATAAGTCGGAGAACGGATAACGGACGAGTACGACTTCACCTCGTGAGTAGTTGCTCATAGACATCGTCCTCGTGATTAGCCCAGATCGATGCTAATGAAGACTCGCTCGCACGCAGCCAGAATTCTGCGTCGTCAGAAAGAATCGTGACGAGGAGTTCCGTTCCCTCGGGAATATCTGCCTCTTCGAGCAGTTCGATCTTCCCTTTCCTGACGATAGCCTTAACCGTGGTCACCATATTTCGTTACCTCGCTTTGGTGTCAGCATATCCGTTCAACAATCCCGTCGCAATAGGAACGCCACTAGAATCTTTGCAAGGCCATCATCACGTCCGACAAGTGAATAGCTGTCACAAGCGACATGTCACAAGCGAATACGTGTAACAAGCGAACACGTTGAGTAAATGATCGATCTCGACTAAGCTCTGGTCCGGAAAAATCGAGGTGAGCCATGGACGACATACCCCCCAAGGTTGATTTTCAACGCGAAGAGGAGCGCGTCGAGCAACGTAGCGCAGGCTTCAAAAAAGAACTCGGGCTCACCGATCTTGCGCTCACACAAATACTCTTCATCGTAGGCTTGCCCTGGATAGGAGTCGCCGCAAAACAAGGCCCTTCACACGTAGTTCTCTGGCTGTTTGCAATCGTGCTCTTCTACATTCCGTCGGCTGTCGTCGTCATCTACCTCAACAAAATCATGCCGCTCGAGGGCGGCCTGTATCAGTGGGCGAAGCTCGGCTTCAACGAGACAATAGGATTTCTCGTGGCCTGGAATCTGTGGCTGATGGCGATCTTGAACACATCGGAGATCGGGCTTCAGGTGACGCAGTATGTGCGATACGTTATGGGCCCCGGCGCCGAGTGGCTCACGGACAGCAAGTGGTTCAACGCCGCCGTTAGCCTTGCAATCATAAGTGCGCTGGTGCTGCTGGCAACCGTCGGACTCGGCGTCGGCAAGTGGGTGCACAAAGTGGGCGGCGCGCTCATGCTGCTCACCTTTGCGGCGGTCCTGATTCTTCCCTTGCTGAATCGAGCGCACGGCTCATTGGCTGAGTATCATCCGCTGCAAACCGAGATGCCCGTGTTATCGCTTATGACCTTGAACCTGCTCGGCAAGATGGGCTTCGGCGCGCTTGGTGGTTTCGAATACGTAGCCATTCACGACGGCGAGTGCCGAAATCCGGTCCGCGCCATCAGCCGTTCAGTCCTTGTAGCGGCCCCGATCATCGCGGTGATGTTCATTCTGGGCACAAGCTCGATGCTCGCGCTGATCGGTCAGGAGCGCGTCGATTTGATAGCGCCAATCCCGCAGGTGTTGAGCGAGGGACTTCGGCCTCTCGGCGTAGTTGCAGCGGTCGCGCCGTTGACGATCATGGCTCTGCTAGTCATCCGCGTAGCTCAATCAAGCGTGATGTTCGCCGGAACCACAAGGCTTCCGATGGTAGCTGGATGGGACCGTTTGCTTCCGGACTGGTTTACAAAACTGCACGCGAAGTACAAGACTCCGGTCAACTCAATTCTGTTCGTCGGAGCAGCTACTCTTGCGATGGGAATTGTCGGTTTGATTGGTGTAGGCAAACAGGAAGCATTTCAATTATTGTGGAACGCATCGGGCGTATTCTATGCGCTAGCCTACCTGGTGTTGTTTGCGGTACCGCTCATTGGACTGAGAAGTTTGAACGTTCGCCCGCCGCTCTGGTTAAAGATCGCCGCCCTGTCGGGCTTGCTGATGACTCTCCTCTACGTTGCTCTGTCGATCGTTCCAATCATCAAGGTGGAAAGCCGGTCGAGTTTCGCTGTTAAGATTGGGGGGCTGATTTTAATTACAAACCTGATGGGCCTTGGTATCTGTCTTCTTGAGGAACGTCGAAAGCGAGCTCGTCTGGCAGCCGCGCCGGATTAGTGTTTGATGTCCTCCGCGTCCTCTGGGTCCTCTGCGGTTTTCTTAATCAATCGTGGAAATCAAACCTATAAGGACGCTGAGGACGCAGAGGATCAGCAAGATCGTTCGCGGTATTCGTAGTGACCCCACTCAGTCGTCTTGCTGCCAATTCCCTTCTTCGTTAGAATCCCGCCAATCTCTTAGCTCAACCGGTGGAATCCAATGTTTCGGAGGTTACCAAAAGCCATGTATACCAAAGCGTTTGCCAAACGACTGTCGTTGACCCTGATTCTTTTCTTGGCCGTTGCCAATTTTGCGATTGCCCAGCAACCCGCAAAGCATCCGCTAAAGCTTGACGATCTTGCGCGCATTCGCGAAGTGCGAGATCCGCAGATTTCGCCGGATGGCCAGTCGGTCGCCTATGCCGTTTCTACAATCGATTCAAAAGAGGACAAAGGCAGTTCCCACATCTGGATGGTGAGCTTCGACGGCAAGACCGATCGCCAGATCACCTGGAGTCAGGATAGCGAATCGGCGCCGCGGTGGAGTCCCGACGGCAAGTATCTTTCGTTTACGTCGTCGCGGCCCGGCAAGGCAAAGGGCAGCCAGGTGTGGCTACTCGACCGGAGTGGCGGCGAGGCAATGCAGCTGACTGAGTTCAAGGGACGTCTGCAGGGCTACGAATGGTCCCCCGACTCGAAACGTTTGGCAGTGGTCATCGGTGATCCTGATCCGGAAGCCGAAGCGAACGCCGCAGCCGCTGAAAACGGCGGCAAACCGAAACCTCCCAAGCCCATCGTGATCGACCGCTATCATTTTAAGCAAGACGTGCAAGGCTATCTCTTATCGGGGCGTCACAGCTACATCTACCTGTTTGAAATCGAAAGCAAGAAACTCGAGCGGCTCACGAAGAGCAAATGGGATGAGTCGAGCCCTTCGTGGTCGCCGGACGGCGGGGCATCGCTTTCATGAGCAATCGCGCCGACGACCCCGATCGCGAGCCGTCAGCTCAGATGTTCGTAGCCGAGGCGAAGCCGGACTCTCCCGAAAAGGCCTTGACCCAGGCCACCAGCCGTGGCGGGCGTGCACGCCCTGAGTGGAGCCCGGATGGAAAATGGATCACGTTCCTTGAAGGAGACGAAAAAAAGTTTGGCGCTTACGGAATGGAACACCTGACTGTTGTGCCGTCGGATGGCAGCAGCGCTCCCTCCCGAGTTCAGGCCGCGGAAGACCTTGATAGAGGAGCCTCAAATCCCCGCTTCAATGCTGACGGAAAATCGATCAGCTTCTTTGTGACCGATGATCGTTCGGTTTATCCGGCCCGAGTGAATCTGTCGGGCGGCGCGGTCGAACGGCTGATGTCGACGCCAATCGTCGTGTCCGGCGCGACATCGGGGGGCGGGCATGCGGCGGTGCTTTCCGGCAGTGATACAAAACACACTGAGGTCTATGCAATGGAAGGCGCGACGCTGCGTCAGCTTACTCATCAAAACGACGCGCTGTTTGCCGAACTGGAAATAGCACCCACCGAAGAAGTCAATTTCAAGAGCAAGGATGGAACTGAAGTGCACGGCTTGCTGACATATCCGCTGGGTTATGTAAAAGGCACCAAGGTTCCATTGCTGCTCCGCATACACGGCGGTCCGAACGGACAGGACGGACATTCGTTTAGCGTCGAGCGACAATTCTTCGCGGCGAATGGTTACGCCGTGCTTGCTGTGAATTATCGCGGCAGCTCGGGACGAGGTCAGAAATTCTCGCGATCGATATTTGCTGATTGGGGTCATTACGAAGTCGACGACCTGCAAGCCGGGGTCGATCATGTGATCAAGATGGGCGTCGCCGATCCGGACCGATTAGGCGTCGGCGGCTGGAGCTACGGAGGAATCCTTACCGACTACATGATCGCGAGCGACACGCGCTTCAAGGCTGCGACCAGCGGCGCGGGTACGGCGTTCACGGTTGCGTTCTACGGTACTGATCAATACATCATTCAGTACGACTACGAGATCGGCCCGCCATGGAATCCGAAAGCATGGGAGACTTACCAGAAGATCTCTTATCCGTTCCTGCACGCCGATCGAATCAAAACCCCGACGTTGTTTCTGGGCGGCGAGCGCGACTTCAACGTGCCTGTGCAAGGCGGCCAGCAGATGTATCAGGCGCTGAGAAGTCTGGGCGTTGACACGCAGATGATCATCTACCCGAATGAGTTTCACGGCATTCAAAGGCCAAGCTATCAGCGTGATCGGTATGAGCGATATCTCGCGTGGTACGACAAGTATTTGAAGAAGACGGCTGATGCGGCGGGCGCTACCGGCGCGGTGCGGTAGCGCTTCTATAGTGTTCGCACTAATTGCTTCGTTGTATAATCGTCATCGAACTGCTCTTAAAGAGGTGCTTGGATGCGAAAGAACAAGCAGGCAAAACTGTTGGGCCGGCACATCGTCGTTGACCCGAAGGTCTGTCACGGCAAGCCCACCTTTCGGGGCACGCGCATAATGGTCTGGCAAGTGCTGGAGATGCTCGCTGATGGGTTGGCCTGGGAAACGATCATAGAGCAATGTCACAACAGCATCACTAAAGATGCCATTGCTGAGGCGATCAAGCTATCGAGCGAAGCCTTCCTCAAGCACTCGGACGAGTTTGCACTCGAGCCGACCGCCGCATGAACATTCTGGACGAGAACGTCCTCGAAGACCAAAGGCAGTCAATGGATATGAAGGAGGCGCAAACATGGAACTGCGACAAGAGGCGATCTTCATCAACGGTGTATACCGCGAGGTCATAGAGGAAATTCTGCTCGTTCAAGAACAGCTACCCGAGCACATCATGTTTCTCCAGCCGCATTCCTCCGAACGGATAGTCCGTCTCGCAGACGACCCACCATCTGTCGACGATCCAGTGCGACTATTCCTCTCGACAACGGACGACTTGGCAACTGTTAGCTACATGGCAGAAATAGTTGGTTGGAATAACAAGACCGAGCTACTGGATACGAAAGCGACCGTTGTTAGCCGACTGATATGGACGCTACAACCCCGCGAAGGCGGACTTTACCACGTGGGTGCGGGAGATAAGCCGCAGAGCACGAACTTGCTCCACGTGTGGCGGATGCGCGAGATTCGCAAGCCCTTCTCGGTCGCGGCGTTGATTCTGACGAGCACTGGCAAGCCGCATTCTCCCGATCGATCGACAGCCGGTGGCTGGTCATACGTCAGGAATCCCAATGCAGACTGGCTTTCGGAACGGATATGAGGAGCGACAGTGTGCTGGAGACACCTTCTTGAAACCGAAAGCGAAGCTTTCAACTTCGATGACCCTGACTCAGTTCGACAACGGGTATTGGTACGCTGTCGAACTCAAGGATTTCGCGGACGAGATCGGAATCCCATCTGCCTCCAAGCTGCGTAAGGACGAGCTCGAGAAGGCAATCAAACACTTTCTCCGAACCGGCAAGATCGAGCCGCCTACCAGGCGAAACCTCTCGAAGTCGGGAATCAAAGATGTAGAGCGCGGCCTGCATCTCAACCTTCCAGTAGTCCTCTACACGAGCGACAAGGAAACCAAGAGCTTTCTCGAGCGCGAGGCGCAGAAGCTCGCTCCGGGCTTGCAGAGGAAATCCGGCGCGCGCTACCGGCTCAATCGCTGGCGCGAAGAGCAGCTCACCAACGGAATCAGGATCACCTATCGAGACTTGGTGAAAGAACATGTCCGGCTTTGCCAGTCTGATGAGCCTTTTAAGAAGATTCCTTACGTATGTTACATCAACTTCATGAGCGACTTTCTGGCTTCAGAGAAAGGGGCCACGCGTGAGCAAGCGATTCAGGCCTGGAAACAATTGAAGACGCTCGACTGCCCCAAGACGTACCGTGCGTGGTTGAAATCACTTCCTTCCAAGTCGAGGCGATAGTCGACCTGAGCTTCTCGAATACCGATCCGACGATTTGTCTATAGAACGTGTGATTAATATGGAAGCCATGACTAATAATCGGACTCGTGCTAGATCGCCACTCACTTCGATGGTTTCGCAGCCCGCGTAGTGGGCGATGTATAGACCGGGGAGATCGTAAACAGGTGTTCGGAGACATGGTAAACACATAAGCGGTATACCTAACGGCCTAAAAGGAGGTCGAAAGGATGCCCTGGAGAATTAGTTCCGCCATGTCTCAACGTC